>MTKX01030826.1_pt1 | contig 13734 bp, 14 predicted proteins | sample 1042771 | NCBI WGS metagenome assembly MTKX01 (sample SAMN06212183, study PRJNA360534) | anaerobic digester metagenome | biome: Wastewater treatment plant; material: sludge; isolation source: anaerobic digester fed with sludge from wastewater treatment plant | place: Denmark: WWTP Randers ... | reverse complement strand
CTGCCGGCTCAATTCCTCGAAGGCGGTCATGCCCACAAAGGCCCGCAGCCCGTCGCGGATGCGGGGCAGGACCAGCTCGGGGTGGTAGCTCAGCTCATCCTGGTTGGGCGCCAGAAAGCGAAAGTAGAAGCGAAAGTACGGGTCGCACAGGTGATAGCGGCCGCTTCGCGAGCGGCGCCGTTTCGCCGGCGGGATGGTGACCGGCAGCCGCCGCTCCACCAGCCGCAGCTCCTGCAAGCGTGCCAGGTAGGCTGACAGGTGGGCCGTGCTGACCAGGGCCGCGTCCGAGATCTCGGACAGGGTGTGGTTGCCGGCGCCGATGGCCTTGAGGATGGCCAGGTGCGTGGCCGGCTCGCGCACCTCGTCGTACAGCAGAAAGGTGGGCTCGGCCACCCACATGCTGCCCGGCGCCAGGATCACCTGGCGCACATTGTCGCTGAGTGACAGGTTGGGGTCCAGCCACTCCAGGTAAGCGGGGACGCCGCCGACGACGGCATAGGCGGCCACCCTCTCGTCGGCCGACCAGCCGGGCAGAAACTCCTGGAGGGCGGCGAAGGGCAGCGGATGCAGCCACCACTGGCCGGTCAGCCGGCCAAAGAGGGGTGACTGGCGAGCCTGCAGGGTCTCCATGGTGTGGACGTGGGAGCCGCACAGCACCAGGACGACTTGGGAATCTTTGAACTGCTGATCCCAGGCGTGCTGGAGCGAGGAGAGCATGGCCGGGTCCGACTCGACGGCGTAGGTGAACTCGTCGAGGATGAGGATGTGGCGGCGGTCGCCCAGGAAGGAGGCGATGGCCTGCCAGCAGTCGGCCCACGAGTCAAAGGTGGCAGCGCGGGCCGGCTCGACGCCCAGGAGGCGGGCGAAGAGCTTGCGCCGCTGCAGGGGAGCCGGCTCTTTTTCGGCCGCCCAGTAGGTGTGGGGGATGCCTGCCTGTTCAGCCCAATGGCGGAGCAAGACGGTCTTGCCCACGCGGCGGCGGCCGTACAGCAACAGGAACTGAGCTACCGTCGGCCGCTTGCGTTCAAGGACTGAATTCAGGAAGGCCAGCTCGGCCTGGCGATCGACGAACATGATGCACCCTCTATATACAAATAAGCCACATGCTCCTTATACTAAACGGCATGTGGCTTATTCTATCACTGATCCGCGTCGACGTCAACTGCGGGGTTTCAAAGTTGGTGGCGTGATCAACACCGCAAACGACGCGGTACTTCGCAACGAGGCCGAGTACCGGACCCTCGTCGCCGGGCTGAAGGACCTGGTGGGCCGCATCGAGCGTGCAGGCAAGGCGCAGGCGGACTACAGCCTGCTGGTCCAGACCGACTCGCAGCTCATGGTCGGGCAGGTGGCGCAGGACTGGCAGGTCAAGGCCGTCAACGTGCGTCCGCCACACACGGCTGATTACGCCCGGCACAGAATAAGGCCGAGCGGCACGATCCCCTGCCTGTCACCCGAAATTGACCGATTGACATACTACACACTCAAAGCTATAATAAGGCCGGGGGAAGCTGACCATGCTAACAAACACCTTGTGTATTCCATACTCGGATGATCTCTTGCTCTCGATGAAAAAGAGCCAGGAGGAGTTCGAGGACGAAGCGCGCCTTCTGCTCGCCATCAAGCTGTATGAGCTCGGGCGTGTGTCAACCGGGGCCGCTGCGGAGTTGGCTGGCATGGGTCGTGTGGCCTTTATCCTGGAGCTAGGACGATTTGGATTATCGCCGCTAGGCCAAGGCCGAGACGAAGTTGCAGAGGACCTGGCAAATGCCTGACAGGCCGGCGAGCTTTAGCGAGGAGACTTCTGTAGATCGCCGAGCGCCTAGCCCTGAATCCCACCCTCGGTCATGCGGCGGGCGTCCAGGAGGCGGTCCGCTTCCTCGGCGCTCAGGTAGCCCTTTTCGACGACCACCTCTTTGATCGTGCGGTTGGTCGCCATGGCTTCCTTGACCACCTCCGCCCCCTTCAGGTAGCCGATGACCGGGTTGAGGGCGGTGACCAGGATGGCGTTGCGGGCCAGCCAGCCCTCGGCCTTTTCCCGGTTGGCCTCGATGCCCACGACGCAGCGGTCGGTAAAGGCCCGCACCGCGCCGATGAGCACCTGCATGCACTCGAAGAGGTTGTGGGCGATGATGGGCATCATCACGTTCAGCTCGAGCTGGCCAGCCCCGCCGGCCAGCATTACGGCCGTGTCGTTGCCGATGACGTGGTAGCAGGCCATGTTCAGCATCTCGGCCAGGACGGGGTTGACCTTGCCGGGCATGATGCTGCTGCCCGGCTGCACGGCCGGCAGGCGGATCTCGTCCAGCCCCGTGGCCGGCCCGCTCGATAGCAGCCGCAGGTCGTTGGCGATCCGCCCCAGGGTGACCGCCAGGGTGCGCAGGGCGGCCGAGAAATCCACGGCGTCGGCCATGCTCTGCATGTTCTCAAACAGGTTGTCCGACTCGTACAGCGCCAACCCCGTCAGCCCGGCGAGTTTTTTCACCATGCGGCCGTGGTACTCGGGGTGGGCGTTCAGGCCACTGCCCGTGGCCGTGCCGCCGATGCCCAGCCGGCGCAGCCCTTCGGCGGCGCGGCGGATTCGCTCCACGTCGCGCTCCACGGCGCGGGCGTAGGCCCCGAACTCCTGGCCCAGGCGCACCGGCACCGCGTCCTGCAAGTGGGTCCTGCCCGATTTGACCACGTCGTCAAAGGCCGCGGCCCGGCCGCCCAGGGCGTCGGCCAGGCGCTCCAGCTCGCCCGTCAGCTCGTCCAGGCGCCACAGGCAGCCCAGGCGGATGGCCGTGGGGATGGTGTCGTTGGTGCTCTGGGCCATGTTGACGTGGTCGTTGGGATGCACCGGCTTTTGCGGGTCATCCAGGCGGGCGCCCAGGATCTGGCTGGCCCGGTTGGCAATGACCTCGTTGGTGTTCATGTTGTGGCTGGTGCCCGCGCCGGCCTGGAAGGGATCGACGACGAACTGGTCGTCCCAGCGCCCCGCCGCCACCTCGCCGGCCGCCTGGACGATGGCCTGCCCGCGTTCCTCGTCCAGCAGCCCCAGGTCCACGTGCACCAGGGCCGCCGCCTGCTTGATGACGGCCATGCTCCACACAAAGGCCCGGTAGGGCCGCATGCCGCTCACGGGGAAATTCTCCACGGCCCGCTGCGTCTGGGCGCCATACAGCGCCCCCGCCGGCACGCGCACCTCGCCCAACGAGTCCTTCTCGATTCGAACCTCGCTCNNACCTCGCTCATGTCCCGCTCCTCAGCTCCCCCGGCCCGCCATGGCCAGGCGGGCCAGGGGAGGCACACACACCGTCAGGCAAACAGGTACGAGTCGGCGTACAGGAGCTGGTTGTTCAGCACCCGCACCGTCTTCCACAGCTTGACCTGCTCCGGGTCCGACATGTCGACAAAGCTGGGGTCCATCTCGACCTCGGCCTTGGTCACGTCATAGAGGCGCAGCAGCAGGCGGTCGTAGGCGTTGGCCGGGTCCCGCTGGAGGATGACCCGCATGGCGTCGGCCAGGCCAGGGTCCAGGCAGTTGACGGCCACGCCGTCCACGCCGGCCGCCAGGAGCATGGTCACGTACGCCTGCCCGATGTACGGCCGGGCCGCGTCGGCGGCACCGTCCGACACGTCGTCCAGGTGGGCGATGATGTTGGGCGCCGGCTCGGCGCCGACCTTGAGGAGGCGGATCGTCTCCACGGTGGCGGGCACCATGGGCTGGTCGCAGGTGAGGGCTGTCACCAGGGGGTCGACGTACACGCGGTCGATGCTCAGCCCGGCCTCCAGGGCGCGGGGCACCAGGTCGGTGATGACGCGCTCGATGCGTTCATCAGTGGGCAGGGGCAGCCCCTGCGGGCAGGCGGGCAGGGCGATGGACGTGCCGTGGCGGGCAGCCAGGTCCAGGTAGGGCTGCAGATCCTCCACGCCCGGCAAGGTCGCGTCGAGGAGCAACATGTCGCGGGCCGCGCGGACGCCGGCCTCCAGGGCGGCGGGATCGTCACCGCGCAGAGCGAGAGGGATCGTCACTTCGTCGTGCACGGTCTTGACCAGCCATTCCAGGTCCTCGGCGGCGTCCTTGCGCTGCGGGCCCAGGTCCACCAGCAGCCAGTTCGCCCCGGCCTCTACCTGCCGGCGGGCCAGGGATTTAAACAGCAATTCAAAGCGCTGGCTGGCGGCCGAGGCCAGGGGAGGCCGCGAGAGACGAATCTGGTTTCCAATCAACAACATGAGGTGTTCCTCCGTTCAGGTTTGTTTTTCTTCGAGGGCGATCTCTTCCTCGCCCTCGGCCCGCAGGTCCAGGATCCAGTTCTTGAAGGCTTTGGCGTCTATCTTGCTCTTGACCCGGCGGTGGCCCTCGGCGCGGAGGTGCTCGGCCAGTGCCGCTCGCCCCTCTTCACTGTCGGGGTCCACGTTGGGCCAGCGCGCGGCGATGGCCTGCTTCGAAGTCCAGACACAGTAGCGGAAGAGGCGCTGATCGCCGTCAAAGACGCGCAGGAAGTACTGGTAGCGGTCGCGGGGCTCGGGCTTGAACCCCTCGTCGATGGCATAGCCCTGGTATTCCCAGCCACCCGCCAGCCCCTGGCGCTCCTGGCCGACCATGGCCTGCGCCTGGGCCACCAGCTCGTCGGGGTCGGCCGTGGGCCGGGCGCACAGGGTGCCCAGGCAGACGTAGGCCGCTGGCGCCGGCTCTGGCGGATAGCCGAGGCGCTCCAGGCGTGCGGGCTCCCACTGGGGATCGACGGCCTGCACGGTCTTGTTGGGGGCATAGGTCCGGCCGGCGGCGCGCACCATGTCGGCCCGCCGCGGATCCTCGTTCTCGCCGACGATGGTGATGAGCAGCGGCCGCCGCAACAAGCGGTCCACCGCCAGCGCAAAGCGGGCGGCGTCGTAGCCGGCGTCGTCGTGATGGGGGATGAGGGCCTCCAGAGTGCGCTGCGCCGCGTCGCGGTATTCCTCCCGGCCGGTGGCTCGATAGAGGCGCAGGTTGGCCTCGGCGGCCAGGACGTTCTCGCAGAAGGGCTTCTGGCGGCGCCGCAGGCGGCCGAGGGCTTCGGGGGCGGCCACCGTGTCGTAATAGCGGCCGTCCTGGTCGAGGAGGGCGTTCCGGGCAAAGCGCATCAGCGTCTGGGCGCGCTGCAAGTAGACCTCGCGCCCAAAGTGCTCGTAGGCGTCCAGCCACGCGCCGGCCATGCTTACCTGGTCGGCCAGCAGGCTGGGCACGTGGGCCTGGCCGTCGAAATAATGGTGCATGCCCTGGCCCTCGCGATAGAGGTTCTGCCACACGAACTCCAGGGCGCGCACCGCCAGGTCGGCGTAGCGCGGATCGTCAAAGACGGCGCCGGCGAGGAGATAGGCCGAGGCGATGGCTGCGTTGCGCTCGGTATAGACCGTCCTGTCAACGTAGGGCGCCTGGCGGCTGCTGCGGCCGGCGGCGTCGAAGGCATAGTAGGCCGGGTCGGCCTCCTGGCTGCTGTAGAAATAGCCCCGCTCCCGGTCCCACAGCACCTCATCGATGTAGCGCAGCACGCCACGGCCGGTGTCCAGGTAGAGGGGGCGCCCGGTGGCCTTGTAGGCGTGCAGGTACAGCTTGAGGAGTTGGCCCTGGTCGCCGGCCATCTTCTCGTAGTGGGGCTCGCTCCAGCCGGCCCGCGCCGCATACCGGAAAAAACCGCCCTCCACCTTGTCGTACAGGCTGCTCTGGGCTATGGCCTCCAGCGAGCGGTGTACAACCCGGTTCAGCGCCGCGTCGCCGCTGCGGTGGGCCATGGCCAGGACAAACTCCAGGACGCTGGCGTGGTGGAACTTGGCGTCGCCAAAGCCGCCGTGCGTCTCATCAAACGTGGCTACCACCGCGTGCAGGATCTCGTCCACCAGCCCGGGCGACAGCTCGCCAACCGCCTGGGGCACCTCTTCCAGCTCTGACGGCAGCTCGTCCTCCCGCAGCCCGATGGTCGGCCGCCTGGGCGACACCTGGCCGGCGGAGGGCACGGTCACCCGCTGCAGGATGGCCAGCATCTCCTCGGCGCTCAAGAAATTGCGGCTTTCGATGACGTTGCCCTCGGGATCGAGAAAGGCCGTGGTCGGCCAGCCGCCGCGGCTGTAGCGGTCGTCTACGTCCGGGCGCTTGTCGGCGTCCACCAGGATGGGGATCACCGAGGCGTTGATGGCATCCACCACCTCGGGCGAGGCGAACGTGGTCTGCTCCATGAGGTGGCAGGGCTCGCACCAGGGAGCGGTGATGAACAGCATGACGGGGATTTCGAGGGCGCCCGCCAGCCGGAACGACTCTTCCTCCCACTCGTACCACGCGAGGGGCACCCGCTCCTTGCCCAGCTCCAGGTCGGGCTCGAACTGGCGGCGATACTCGGCCTCCAGCAGGGCATGGTGTTGCTTTTCCTGCTCGGCAAGCATTTCCAGCAGCGAGCGGGTGGCCGCGTCGCTGGCCGACTGGGCCATGCGCGTGTACAGCTCCCACGAGTCTTTTTCCCGTTGCATGGCCAGGCGCCACGCTTCGGGGATTTCGTTCAAGGCCTTCACGGGTTACTCCTTTCTGCGATCCATGCTTCGTTCCACGATCCGCGGGCGTGCCTCGCGGTCGATCTCATTTGTGGATCCGCCGCAAGAAGTCGGCGGCGTGGGCTTCCCATTGGTGGATGACCAAGTCGACCTCCGTCCGGGGTCCAACCCGGACCTGCACGTCGACGTATCCACCGCCCCCTTCCAGGCGGACGCCGGTCAGGGTCCGGCTGGCGACCTGGAGGCCCAGGCCTTCCGGACCGAAAAAGCGAACGGTCTCTTTGAGAACGTCTCCGGCCTTCATGCGGGTTTCGGCGCCGTAGCGGGTGGCCACCTCATCCCTCCTCCCAGGGAGTGCCCGAAAGTCGCTCCCACTGCGTGGTCAGCTCCCGGTAATGGCGGCGCTCTTCCTGCTCCAGAAAAGCGTATGCCTCTAGCGCGTCCTCGTCGGTGACGGCGGACCGCTGTCCCTGGTAGAGGGCCACGGCCATCTTCTCGATCTCGATACCAAGGGCCAGGGCCGAGAGGTCGTCGGCCCCCCGGTCGAGGGCCCGGTCGGGGGACCAGCCGGGAGGAAACACGGCGGTGGAAGGGTCCGCGGGCGGAAAGGTCACGCGGCCGACGTCGGCCGAGGCGCCCCGCGCCAGGGCCTCGTCGATGGTCAGCCAGCCCGCACCGGAGCGCAGCGCGTCGTACTGGCCCAGGAGCAATTGCGCGTGGGTCTCTTCGTCGCGCGCGAGGTGCGAAAGCAGCTCCTTGGCCCAGGGGTCGATGCAATAGCGAGCCGCGTCGTCGTAGAAGCGTTGTCCGTCGATCTCGTTTTGGATGGCTCGCAGCAGCACCACAAGGGCACCGTTTTGCTCCTCCATGGAAAACGATCCTTCGAGTGAGTGGGCCAGGCTCGGCCTACCTTTCCGGCAGGGCCTCGCCGGCGGGGTNNGGGGTAAATTTTGGCGCGGAACCGGGCAGGCGGCACCTCCTGGCCTCACCGCCAGGACGGGCCCGGAGAGAGAACACGAGGAGCCGGGCCTGCCGTGTTCCGCGATAACCTGGCTAGAGGCCGCCGGCCTCCAGCTCCAGACCTTCTCTGTCAAGCAAGGTCAACTGCCTGCGGCCCGATGCCACCAGGCCGCGGCGCCGAAAGTCTTGCAGCGTTTTGCTGATGGTCTCGCGCCAGGTGCCCAGCATGTCGGCCAGCTCCTGGTGCGTCGCGTGGACGACGTTCTCCTCGTCGCTGTTGCCCAGCTCCAGGAGAAGCGCCGCCAGTCGTGCCGAGATGGTGCTGTACGCCATCTGCTCCAGCCGATTCTCGGCTTCCATGAGCCGATGGCCCATGGCCTGGATGAGACCAAAGCCGAACATCGCCTCCCTGGACGAGAACTCCAGGGCCTCCTGGCGCGGCATGGTCCAGATGGTGCAGGGTTCCAGGGCCACGGCATAGGTGTCGGGGGCGTCTCCGCCCAGGAGCGAGTCCTCGCCAAAGAGCGAGCCCGGCCCCAGCGTTGCAATTACAAAGCGCCGGCCATCGGGCGTGATGCGGTAGAGCTGCACGCGCCCACTGGCCACCAGGAACAGGGAGCAGCCCATCTCCTCCGGTTTGGAGACGGTCTCGCCTGCCGCAAAGGACCGCACGATGAACGACTCACCGACGGCTTTATTCTGTTCAACCAGGCGACCAAAGATTCTGGTCACATTTCTATCATTCGGTTTCATATCGTACTCCCTTGGCCGCGGACCAGGCCGCGGCGAATCGGGAGACACCTCCTCATCCGTCCGGGAGAGGCGAGATCGCCGGAGACCTGCCCGGCGATTCCTGTCGTTTTCGGCAAGCCGGGGCTCACCCCGAGGCTTGTAGCTTGCGCTGTAGCTTCTCGTACTCGCCTTCCAGGTATTGTTCGTGAAAGGCCTCTTCGTCCCTTAGTTTGGCAAAGAACGACTTTAGCTCCGGATCCTCGGCCATGTCCACGGCCATCTGATACTTGGCCTGCGCGGCGTGCTCTTCCATTGCCATGATCTTTAAAAATGCCAGCCAGTCCATCGATCCTCCTCGTGATGTAATTATTTCCGTCGCCCCTGTGGGACGGCAGATCCGTGTTCGTCAGCCGGCCACCTTGACGGCAATCCGCCGGGGCCGCGCCTGCTCGACCTTGGGCATGACCACGGTCAACACACCGTCGGCCATGCTGGCTTCGATCCTCGTCCGGTCGATTGTGGGCGGCAGCCCGAAGTGGCGGTGGTAGTGCCCCACGTCATACTCGCGGTAGAGCACGTAATCGTCCTCATCTTCACCATGGGTCACGTGCCCCGTCACGACCAGCTCGTCGTCGACGATGCTGACGTGGGCGCAGTCGAAACATACGCCGGGCATGTCCATCACCAGTATGACCTCTTCCGCCGTTTCGTACACGTCGGTCGCCGGTACGAACCAGTTGCCACTGCGCAGCTCCTGGTGAATGTTGGTGTCTACCTGTGATTTCTCGGCTACTTCCATTTCCTTATCTGCCGACATCGTTCCCTTCTCCCCCCTCACTAGCCTTCCGCCACTCTGATGGGCACCTGCCTGGGCCTGGCCTCCTGTCGCAGAGGCACCTTGACGGTCAGGACGCCAGCCTCGTACGAGGCCTCTGTCCTGTCGCCGTCGACCTCGGCCGGCAGGCGTACGGCCCGGCTAAAACCGCCGGTCTCTCGCTCGCGCCGGTGATACCAGCCGCCCTCCATGTCGCGGCCCGTCTGCCGAAAGCCCTGAATGGTTAGAACATCGCTCGAAATGCTGAGGTCCAGTTGTTCCAGGTCGATACCAGGCATCTCGGCACGGACGACCAACTGATCTTCGGTGGCGGAGACAATGATCGACGGGAACACCCGGGCTGCTTGCCGGGCCGGCCTGTTCCGCGCCTGCCTGCTGGCTTCGGACTCGGGCCAAAACCACGCGTCCCGGGTCTCCCGTTGCTGTCTCTGCACGTTTGTCATTGCCCTCTCTCCTCCCTGCCTTCCAAGTTCGACGTCCTGTCTCCTTGTTCGAAGACAGCTATATTATACCCCCTTTTTGTTAGAAGGTTGTTAACAAATCAGGACGAATATGTTAAAACCCCGTAAGAGTTTTGTAAGCTACGTCACATCCGTTTCGGCCTCGCCATCTTCGCCTTCGGGCAGGAGGGACACCTTCATGATCTCGGCCAGCAGCGTCGTGGCATAGCAGCCCCGCGGCAGCGAGAAGCGCAGCATGATGCCCTCGTCGTACCACATCTCTGGCTCGTTTACCGGAAAACGCAGGGCGCGCCTCTCCCCCTCGGCCTTGATGCCCTCCCCCACGCGAAAGCTGGCCAGGGTCATGTCCTCGGCCGCCAGTACGGCTGCTTCCAGCTCTCCCTGTCGCCCCCTGGCCTGGATCATCTTGTGGCCATACAGGGGCCCCGTGGGGCTGATCTCGAAGCGTTCGGCGCGGGGCTGTTCCGCTTCGGTATCCTCGACATAAAAGACCGACCGCCCGGGATGCTTCATGGCCAGGTCCCCGACGTACACCCGGTCCAGGGTCTCCAGGCGGGCGTCGAGGACACGGTTAAAGAGGCTGGACTGGTAGGCCGACACAAAAAAGGTCCTCAGCCTGCGGGGCACGGCCGCCAGGGTGCGTCGATAATCCCCGCCCGACTGGATCAGGGTCTGAAGGGCGCGCCGCTCGTCGTTCATGCCGTGGGGAAACAGGGCGTGCGCCTCCTGCCAGCGCCCGGCCTCGAAGGCGGCCCGCGCTTCTCGCACGATGGAGGTCTCGTTGGGGTGGGGCCCGCCCAGGAATCGCTGCACAAAGGCCCTGGCATCCCTGCGCACCACCTCCCTGCCCAGCAGGTGCGAGTCGCCCCGCTGGCCAAAGCGCTGTGGGCCGTAGCTGTTCGGCACACCCCGCCGCTGCAACACCTCCAGGATGGCCTGGCAGCGGCCCACCAGGGATTCGTCCACCCCGCGGATGCGGATGGTGAAGCGGTTGCCGCGGAGATGGCCGATGCGCAGCTTGTTGTTGTGCCGCTCGGCCCATTTGATCTGGATGTGGGGCACCTCGGTCGCCATGACCACCTCGGGCGGGATCCCCTCCACCGACAGCACCTGGCAGGTCACGGCCTGGGCGTCCTTCAGGCCCGCGTAGCTGATGCGGCCGGCCGACACACCCAGCGCCTGGGCCATGGCCCGCACGGCCTGAAACGTCGAAAGTCCCACCTTGCGGATTTCGAAGAAGGTGTGCCCTCCTTCGCCCGACGGCGAATAAAGGGGCAGCTCCTCCACGGCAAAGTCGGCCGGCTTTTCCTTGATCCGGCCCCCGATGCCCGGCATCTCGTCCGTCAGGTAGCGAGTCGCCTGATTCTCCCGCTCGTTGTTAACGTTCATTGTTGGCCCACCGCTAGTTGTGGGCCAGGTAGCCACTGTAGCCGCCTTCCCATTGGTCCGCCTGGGTGCTGGCGATGTGGCTCAAGATCAACTGCTCCCGGCGCATGATGGCCCGCTCGGCGGTCAACACCGCCCGGGCCGTCGGCCGGTTGAGCAGGCGCTGCTTCTCCACCATGGGGATCTGCAGCACGATGGCCACCAGCCAGGCCAGGGACTGGGCGTCGTAGGGCACCTGGTCGACGTTGATCTTGTGTCCCTGGGCCATGGTCAGCAGGCTCATGTATTGACGAAGCATGGCGTGGATTGGTTCCACCAGGTCCTCGACGTCGCCGGCGCCGGTGCCCTTGAGGGGCCAGGGCTCGGCGTCGCCCACCAGGTAGGGCAAGGAGCTGTGCAACGAGCGCAGGCGAAAGCGCTGGCTGCCGATGGTGATGATGTTCATGCGGCCGTCGTCGGTGTGGGTCACGGCAGCAATGACCGACGTGGTTCCCACCTCGTAGGGCACCGCCTCACCGCCCACCTCCTGTCCCTCGCGGATCAGCACCACGCCAAAGGGCCTGCTCTCTTCCAGGCAGCGGTTGACCATCACCTTGTACCGCTCCTCGAAAATGTGCAGGGGCAGCATCATGCCTGGAAAGAGCACCGTATTCAAAGGAAACAATGGCAGATCGGACCATTCGTCCACGCTGGACTCCCCATGGCTCAAGGTTCTGCTCCCCACGCCCGCCCGCGGCCGGCTCTCAATAGACGCGCAGGTAACGCTCCAGCTCCCACTGGCTAACCTGCTGGCAGTACTGCTGCCACTCCATGCGCTTGGCTTCGGTAAAACGCTCGAAAATGTGGTCACCCAACGTCTCGCGGACCACGGGATCGCGCTCCAGCTCCTCCAACGCTTCTCCCAGAGAGCCCGGCAGGGTTTGCAGCCCGCGTGCCTGGCGCCCTTTGCTGCCCAGGTTGTACAGGTCCTCGTTCGAGATGGCCGGCACCTCGAGCTGGCGCTTGATGCCGTCCAGCCCGGCGCGGAGCATGACCGCAAAGGCCAGGTAGGGATTGCAGCTCGGGTCGGGGCAGCGCAACTCCAGCCGCGTCGATTCCGGCCGGTCGGCCTGCACCTGGGGCACGCGGATGAGGGCCGAGCGGTTGATCTGGCCCCAACTGACATAGATGGGTGCCTCGTAGCCGGGCACCAGGCGCTTGTACGAGTTGACCAGGGGCGCCAGGACGGCGCTCATCCCCCGGGCGTGGGCCAACTGCCCTGCCACGAAATGGCGGGCCAGGTCCGACAGGCCGTACTCGCCTCTGCCGTCGGCAAAGGCGTTCTCGCCGCTGTCGATCCACACCAGGCTCTGGTGCACGTGCATCCCCGAGCCGCTGATGCCGGCCACCGGCTTGGGCATGAACGTGGCGTGGAGCCCGTGCTGGCGGGCAATCTCTTTCAGCGTCACCTTGAACGTGCCCACGTTGTCGGCCGCGCGCAGGGCGTCGGTATAGCGAAAATCGATCTCGTGCTGGCCCGTGGCCACCTCGTGATGGGTGGCCTCCACCTGGATGCCAAAGGCGGCCAGCGCCCGCGCCATCTGCTTGCGCACCTCGACGCCCCGGTCGGTGGAAGAGTCAAAGTAGCCGCCCTGGTCGTGGGGCTGGGGGACGAGCCGGCCCTCCCCGTCGGGCCTGAACAGAAAGAACTCGGGCTCAGGGCCGGTGCAGTACCGCAGGCCCATGGCCGCTGCTTCGTCCAGGGCCCGCCGCAGGACGTAGCGCGGGTCGCCGGCAAAGGGCTGCCCGTCGGGCTGGTAGACGTCGCAAATCAGGCGGGCGGTTGGCCCCGCATCCCGGCCCCAGGGGATGACGGCGTACGTGTCCACTTCGGGCACCAGGTACATATCGCTCTCGGCGATGCGGGCAAAGCCCTCCACCGAAGAGCCGTCGAACCACATCCCCCGCGCCAGCGCCACGTCCAGCTCTGCCACGGGGATGGTCACGCTCTTGACGATGCCCACGATGTCGGTAAATTGCAGGTTGACGAACTCGACGCCGTCCTCCGCGACGCGGCGCCGGATCTGTTCCCTCGTCGGCACAGACACCTCCCTTGTCCTGTCAAAACGCGGGAGCCTACGCCTGAACGTAGCTCCCGCGTGCATCTCCGAACGCTTATCGCTTGAAGTGTAACACAAGCTACGGGGCTTGTCAAACCCGGGCTTTTGAGACTGTCGCAATGTGTGGTATACTGGGTGAGAGCCAATACTGCCTCGCGAGGTCAAATGGGGCAAAGGGGAACGATATGTTTGTTCGGGTAGGTGCAGGGGAATGCGCGATCATCCTCGTGCTTTTGCTCATTCTCATCGTCGGCCTGTTCATCAGCATCCGGCTGAGAAAACCATAGCTGGGATACCACACTGGCGGTCATTCACTGACCCATAGTCAGCAGGCGATCCCAAAATTTGCGTACTGGCCCACCTATGGTATAATACGCTCGAGGAGGAGCGAAGGAGAGCTCCAGAGTGCGGGAAGGTGCCTTTCAGGCGCTTTTGGGTGACCAAAAAGCTACCGATTGAGGTAAAGGCCATGCAAAACCCGGCACACGAAGCCATACAGCCAGTCCTGGAACTCGGCGACAGCCGGGATCTGTCCAGTGATGGTCGTTGCCCAAGCCAGGCATTCGAGTCTGCTTGGGCGTTTTTTCTTTAGGGAGGTTCCATGAATCCCGATCTCACGTTGTCGACGGCGGCGGGGACGTTTGCCAGCCAGGTGAGCGCCCTGAGCGAGCAGAACGTGCAGCGCTGCTACTATTGCCAGCGGTGCACGGCGGGCTGTCCGGCGGCGTACGCCATGGACTACACGCCGGCCCAGATC
>MTKX01001678.1_pt2 | contig 13757 bp, 18 predicted proteins | sample 1042771 | NCBI WGS metagenome assembly MTKX01 (sample SAMN06212183, study PRJNA360534) | anaerobic digester metagenome | biome: Wastewater treatment plant; material: sludge; isolation source: anaerobic digester fed with sludge from wastewater treatment plant | place: Denmark: WWTP Randers ... | reverse complement strand
GACATCCAAATATTGAATATCGATGACCTGCGCCTGGGATCTAATCCTGAAAACCTGAGGGACCTTAATGAAAACCGGCGATATGAATTCTGCAAGGGAGACATAGCCGATGAAAGGTTTATTGCCGGCTTGATCAAGGACGCCGATGCCGTAATCAATTTTGCTGCGGAGACTCATGTGGATAGATCGATTGCCAGGCCGGAATCATTTCTGCACAGCAATGTCCAGGGGGTCTTCAATCTACTGGAGGGGATAAGGCATCATAACTCTTCCGCCAGGTTTGTGCAGATCTCCACAGATGAGGTTTATGGCGATATATTGAAGGGATCTTTTACCGAGGAGAGCACTCTGAGGCCATCCTCGCCCTACTCCGCCAGCAAAGCAGCAGGAGACGTATTCGTCCAGGCTTATGCTCGAACTTATGGCCTTGAGGCTATGATTACCCGGTGCACCAACAATTACGGGCCCTATCAGTTTCCGGAAAAACTGATTCCCAAGACCATTTTGCGGGCCAAAAGCGGCTTGAGGATTCCTGTCTATGGCACAGGAGAGAATGTGAGGGACTGGATATATGTCATCGACCACTGCCGGGCAGTGGAAGCTGTCCTTTGGGGAGGGCTAAAGGGCGAGATCTACAATATCTCTGCAGCAGAGGAGAAGAGCAACCTGGATGTGGTCAAGATCATTCTCCAGGCTCTGGGCAAGAGCGGGGATCTAATAGATTTTGTGGAGGACCGGCCGGGGCATGATGCAAGATACAGCCTTGACTCCAGCAAGATTAGAGATCAACTGCACTGGCATCCCCGGGAGAGCTTTGCAGAGGGAATTAGAGAGACTGTAGCCTGGTATTTGGACAATGAGCCATGGTGGCGGCCTCTCGTGGATGAGAGAGTCCTGCACCCCGCACCCTGGACGCTCAGCTGGTGAAAGCATATGAAGATATTGATAACCGGCGGAAGCGGCCTTTTAGGTGGCAAGGTTGCGGAGATGGCTCTGGCCCGGGGGGACGAGGTCTTTTCCGGATATGCCCATAATGCGCCAGGCTTTGGCAAAGCGGTTAAATTCGATCTTCTGGATGGACCAGGAATTTCTGAAACCATAATGAGGATCAAGCCGGAGATAATAATTCACAGTGCAGCTCTTACCGATGTGGACAGATGCGAAAGGGAAAGGGAGCTGGCCTACAAGATCAATGTAGAAGGGACGCGGATGGTATCTGAGGCGTCTAAAAGGGTGGGATCATTTCTTATATACATATCCACGGACTATGTCTTCGATGGAAGAAGGGGTATATACAAGGAGGATGATAGTCCCAATCCGTTGAGCTACTATGGCCTCACCAAGCTCCGGGGGGAGGAGTTTTGCGATGGCTGTATTGCCAGATCCTGCGTGATATATGGTAGCAGGCCTGCCAGCGGAAAGGTTAATTTTGCCCTCTGGATCATAAATAGCCTCAAGGCCAACCAGCCTATACATGTGGTCACTGACCAGTTCATAACTCCCACTCTCAATTCCAATTTGGCAGCAATGGTGTTGGAGGCGGGGGAGAGACATCTTTACGGAACCTATCACCTGGCCGGAGCCAGCCGGATATCCAGGTATGATTTCGCCAGAACAGTAGCTAGAATGCTAGATCTTGATCTGAACCTTATATCGCCCTGTAGGATGGAAGACATGAATTGGGCGGCTAAGAGGCCGAGGGATTCATCCCTGGATACCTCCAAAGCGGCCAAGCTCCTCAAGGAAAAGCCTCTCTCTATGGAGCAGGCCATGCAAAAGCTAAAAAGAGAATGAGTATTGCCGAGGCGATAGAGATTCTAGCCAGAGCACGATATTCGGGTACAAAAAATTATCCTAGATAAAAGCAGGTTAGGATCGAATCTTGCTTCCTTTTCGGACTGCTTTCAAGGCATTTGGCTAGGGGGGATAGACCTGTCCCCCGTAGCTCCTTAGTGCCTGCCTCCTATGCCTGATTGGGTGGAATTGCACCCTGGACCAGCCCGGATATCAGAGAGTACCCTGTACCGCTTGATGCTGCATTCACAGGCACGATCTGCACCGTCCAGTTTCCTGCCGGGGGGCTTTTCAGGAAGTAGTAATCATAGTTCGATCCGGTGAGGTGCACCACATTTCGGCCATCTCCCTGAGCCGGCAGGACTGTCTTGTTGGGCTGGATCAAGGTCATCTTGAAGCCAGCATCCTTCCAGGACAGACCGATCATCTCCCACTGATTGATGGTGGCGGAGAGAGCAACTTGACCTATCGAGGCTATCTGAGCTGGCGAGCCAAGATTTCTAGTGAAGCTTATTGGCGTGGCTGCAGGATAAGCCAGGCCATTATAGACCTGCAAGATCTCTGCAGATAACATCGATCCACCCCAAGGAAGAGTGATGGAGGTTCCTGCGGGTATGGTGTAGGACTGGGGCTTGGCTGTAGCAGGAGCCGGTGCAGTCGGCGTGGTGGGAACATAAGGCACATCATAGAGATAATAGGGGTAGTAAGGATAATACAGATACTGACAGGTGCCCTGAATGCAAGTCTTCCCATCCCTACAAACCACAGGGCTATGAGTGCAATGGCCTCTTCGGTCACATCGGTCTATGGTACAGGGATCTCCGTCGTCGCACCTGCTCTGATAGTAGCACCTTCCACGATCGCACCTGTCTATGGTGCAAGGATCGCCATCATTGCACACCTTTCGGGTATGTGTGCAGTTTCCATTAACACAGGCGTCAATGGTGCAGGCATCTCCATCATCGCACTTGTTTGGATAGTAGCAGCCCCTCTGGCGATCACATTTATCTTCAGTACAGGGATCACCATCGTTGCAGACTCTTGGGGTGTTCACGCATTTTCCATTTACACACCTGTCATCGGTACAGACATTTCCGTCATTGCATCTTAGAGGAGTATAAACGCAATCCACACCATTGAATGAGTCAATAGTGCAATTGTTGCCATCAGAGCAGATTTGGGGTGTATGATAGCAGGTTCCATTGTTGCAGTAGTCATTGGTGCTAGAATTGCCATCAGAGCAGTCCATATTGCTGCGACACCTATGACGATCAAAATGCTCAGACTGGATTGCTTCGGATAATGCAGTGGTATTGTTCAGGCTGGAGCCGTTTAGATTCTTAGTGACCTGATCTATGCCTGAGCGGTCATCATCGCTCTTTTTGCTCTCGATGGGCTGATAAATGCACTCTCCTCCCTGGCAATAATCCATTGTGCTCTCGTTGCCGTCATCACAAGTCATGGGCTCATTATTGCATCCAGTGATGGGATCGCAGGAGTCGGATGTGCAGGCATCATTGTCGTTGCAGTCCAAAGCAGCATGGCCGCACCCCGTAGCTGGATCGCAGGAGTCGGATGTGCAGGCATCATTGTCGTTGCAGTCCAAAGCGACATGGCTACAGCCTGTGGCCGGATCACAGTTGTCTGCGGTGCAGGCATTTCCGTCATCACAATCATCGCACTTGGTATCGGACCTGCCATCCACCACATCGGTCTCATTTATGATTTGAAGGTCAAGGAGAATGGACTGTCTATTGGGATTCTCCTCCGATGCAGGCGCTGGGGTATTAATGCATCCAGATGGGCCACAGGTGTCAATAGTATTGCTGTCGCCATCATCGCAGCTTATTGATTCGTGACGACAGCCTTCATCTCCCCCATAATCCCTGGTGCAGGGATTGCCATCATCACAGCTAACTGTCGGTTCTGGAACAGCTATTGAGATAGGATTGATTGAAGCATCAATGGTTGATGTTGATTTATCATCCTCGGCAATGGCGGGAGGAAATCCTACTGGGCCGCCCACATCTATTGTCTCCTGCCTGGGTTTCTCCAGAGTGCCGCTTTGATCGCATATTTGAGGCTCATGGAGACATTGTGTTCCATTGCACCAGTCCCTGGTGCAGGGATTGTTGTCATCACAATTCCCGCACTGAGCGGAGGAGCAACCTGCTAACAGCAAAAACATGAGACTAAATAAAATGAAATGGGACAACGTCCGGTTTCCACAGAACTTTTCATCCACAAATCTCACCCCAATCCAACCCATCCCCTATTTTTATATCTAATTTTCGCTCTTCAGAGTCACAGGCCGAATTTCTGCTCTCCTGAGACCATCTGTAGCAGCTCCTCCGCACGATGCATCTCTTCTCCGCTTCCCTCCACCGTCAGCCAGACTGATCCTTCCGCTCCGCCTATTCCGCCCGCAGCAATTATTTGTGCCTTTGCGCCGGTCAGGAGCCGGATGGCATCAATCTCAGTGAAGACCTCTCCAGGGAGGGGGAGCAGCCGAAAGCCTTTCTGATCCGGGAAATTGAGACGGGAGGCAAGGCTCATGAGATCCCCTGGAATGCGCTTTTCAGGCCTACCGGAAGGATAAGACGCACTCTTCGGCCCACCAGGGCCTGCAGAGCGGCGATGCTCGTGCCTCCCTGGGGATGGCCTATGAGCACAGCTGCCTGGCGCTGGGCCAGATCAAGGGCATTGGCTCCCTTAAGGATGACATCGCCCTCATTCAGGCCGTCGGCCACGTCGAAGATGCTCTTTTTCTTCTGCCAGATCCCTTTTACTATCACCACATCTCCCGGAAATCCGCTCTCATCAGGCAGCCTTCCCTCGGCAGTGGTTTTTCCCGGTGGAAGGACCAGGCCTCTGAAGAATCTCTTCCTGGAAAAGCCATGCTCCTGGCCCAGACTCTTCAGGATCTCCTCGGCAGCATAGCCATTGGTGGTCCCGGCAACTATGACCAGGGTGCCGGAGTGAAGAGAAGCCTGCACGGCGGGGTGGACAGACAGAGCAAGGCCCATAAGCCGTTTTCCAGCGGCAGGGGTGATCAGGAACTGGCTCATATCCAAATGATGATTTTTTTTATAGAGATAAAGCTGCTGGCGGGATAAGGAAAATATTTTCTCTTGTCAAGCCGGAATATGGGATTCTAAAATCCTCCAGGCACCAGCAGCCTCTGCCAACGATAAAATTTACTCTTCAAAAGGGCAGAGATAATACCTTCTGAAACCATATGAAATCGCATATAGCTCATAGAGACAGCTTATGTCCGGAGATGTTGGATATGGATGACTGGATGAGATTTCATTTCTGATGCATATTGAGATCTATGCTATCATGCTAAGGTTTTATCGAAGTCCAGAGAGCGCAGATTTTTTTATTGCAGGACGAGCCATTAAGCTCTTGATATCCTGGCCTGTGAATAGTCAATCATTCCATTTACACAGATAAATCCAGTGACTGGACCTCAAATTCTCTTCCTGGGACATTCGCCACGCCATTCCGTCAGAGCAATGATCAGACAGCTCATCATCTGCCTTCTTTATGGTCAGCCCAGCCATTATCCCCTTGAGAAAGGCGGAGCGATGATCTTGATTGATATTGCCTATGATATAATTTATATATCGACTGATAGTTATTCCTGGAATCGATTTATAAATATCCAGCTCATCCGAAATTTGATACAGTTCATCCTCCGAGAAGCCGAAGCTGCCCAGGAGCGACCTTATCTTGACATCCTTGTGCATGCATATGGATAATGCTCTAAAAGGATATAATCTTTAACATTTGAAGATGATATTTTTGAGCCACTCAGACCATAATCGGCATATCCTCTGCCAAGATCCAGGTCTGAAGCTCTATTCCTGCAGGCATCCCATCATATCTTCCGGACAATAGAGCATTAAAAACAATGAAGATTAATCAAATACGGTATATTCTTCGGAATTGCCCTTAGTCCCATTCTGGGCGGCGCTTTTTTTGGCATCAATCAATCTCTGCAGCCCGTCCTCATCCAGCGCAGCCAGCTCCCACACCCGGGATTTATAGGCGAGGGGATAGACTCTTAGGCTCTTGCTCCCCCGCCGCACAGACTCGGACTTGATATCCAGCTTGGAGAGGGCTTTTCCCAGCTGCCTGCTTCCCATTCCCCCTGCCTTAGAAGCCTGATCCGGGGTTGGCTCGCGATCGGCATCAAATTCAGATTGGATGAACTCAATGGCTTTCTTCAGCGCCACCATGTTCAAGGCAGCCGGCTTGGCCCTGACTGCTATGGCCTTTTTCCGGGCAGTCCTTCTGGTTTTGGCAGGCTGATCTTTGGGCAAAGCATCGGCGGATGTTATGGCTGCCATACCAGACTCCCATTCGCATAAAGAGAATATCATGGCCCGGCCGCGCCTCTGCAGCCTGATCTTGTTTTCTCGACCCAGCCAGCCTAAAGCGCCAAGGACATCTTCCCGGCTCAGGGATGTTAGCTTGGCCAGATCAGCGATGTTCTTTGGTCCATTCTTGCTCAGAGCCTGCCAGACGATCCCCGCATTGGTGCCAAAAATCGATTCTACGGTCATTTCATTCATGGATAGTCAATATGTTTTTCAAGATATTAAGATGCCGCATAGGGGGATGCATTTTGACAAAAGAAAAGTACTTTTCAGCCCTTCAAGTGATCCGCGCATGATACTGCCATTAACCATAGACTTCCCGAACCAGATCCAGTGCCGCTCTCTGCACCAGATCCAATGCCCTCTCCGGGACATAAGAGCGGGGGCTCTGAGAGCGGGCCAGGCAGATGAAGGCGGGGCGGCCCACACTCTGCAGCAGCGGCCTCACCGCCTTAATTCTCTTGCTGAGCAGCATCTCTACCGGACCACGGTCGCTATTGCCATAGAGGCCATCCAGGTCTATGCCCACCACGATGGGAAGAAGGCAGTCCATCATGTCACTATGGAAGTCATGCAGGCTTAGGCGCCTGGGCAGGGGAGCGGTCTTGGGGCTGGCCTCGTCTCCCGCCAGATCGGTCTCCTCTCCGTCCCAGAAGATCCATCTGCTCCCTCCCGGGCCGCTCTTCACTCTGGTTTTGGGCGGGCTCTCCGTATCCGATCCGCTAGCTCTGCCATAGGCCTCCAGACGCTCGTGGCCGGGATGGTAATGGTAGAGTGCCCCTAAGACACCGCAGTGGAAGGCGGGGCAGGTGAAGTTGCCCTCATTGACCAGGGATCGGCTGTAGCTCTCCATATAGGGCAGCAGGCGCTGCAGATGATGATGCCTCTCCCGGCCCTCCCGGGCGGGCAGGGCGGGGCAGCAGTGGAACATGTCATGGTGGGCGTCTATGCGCAGAACTATCAGGCTGCATTTGAGGCGCAGGAATTCCATGAACCAGTAGGGCATGATCTCATTATGGGGATCGACGATGATGGTTCTGATCCCATTGATATCAAGCTCCACATGGGGGAAACGGCGGGCAACGGAAGACATCAGGCCACCCCGGGGATCTCAGAGTCAAAAATAACTATTATTCATGTATGTTGTTCGGCAAAGCTAGATAAATTTATCGCGCCTTTGGCTGCTTTGTGAGATGGAGGAATGGACCGTGGGATATGAGATCCCTTTAAAGTTGGCCTGGGATGAGCTGGACCGCCTGGGCCTGGAAGATTGCGCCGTTCCCTTTTTGGGAGAGGATTTTCTGGTGCAAAGAGGCGAGAGAGCTGTGCTGGAGCCCACTGGCCAGCCTGCCGGGGAGATGGAGGCGGTGCTCGTTCTGCACTACCTCATGGGCATTGCCGGGCGCGTCTTTTCTCCCACGGGAAGCTGGATCTCCTTTAAGGAAGCTCCTGCGGGGGTGACCTTCTGGCCCGCCCTGGAGAAGAGCACCATCAGGCCGCTGGCGGAGGCCCTGCAGAATGAGGGCCGGGAGCTGATGGAACTCCTGCAGAAGCGGCGGGGATGGACAAGGATGGAGGGCGGGGATATAGCGATGGAGGTGGAGGCCCTTCCCGGCATCATGGTCCGGGTGATATTCTGGGAGGGAGACGGGGAGCTGCCACCGGAGGCCACCATGCTCTTCGACCGGGCGCTGACGCAGGTCTACTGCACTGAGGATGTTGCGGTGCTGCTGATGGCTGTGGCGCAGAGGATTATAGAGGCAGAGCGAGGGTAGATATTTATCTGAAAAATGGCATATCACAAAACATGCGACAGGTCGTGATCTACCCGGGAGAGGACGGCTAATTCGTGGCCGAGGTGCCCAGCCTTCCCGGTTGCATCAGCCAGGGGGAGAGCAAGGAGGCGGCTCTGGCCAACATCAAAGAGGCTATCGATTCTATGTCGCCGCTTTGCGGGAGGATAACCTCGCTGTTCCGGAAGAGAATTTCTAAGCTTCCTGCCCAGAATTTTCACTTATTCCACGAATTTATAGTGCCTGTACCCCTGCGAGTCTATCCCCGCCAGCACGAACTCCTGCCTGGGCTCGACCGCACTCTTCTCCTTCCTGCCCTCGTGCAGCATCTCATAGTCCGCCAGCGATATCTCCCTTCTCTCTTCCAGCCTTTTCATCAGCCCCAGCCCTGGCAGGTCTTCCGCCTGCTGGCCCACCCGTCCGGAGAAGAAGAGAGCGGAGCAGCCGCTGCCGTAGGCTCCCAGGCCCAGCCTCTGCCCGGCCCGGAGCCGATCCAGCTCCAGGAGGCTGGCCAGCCCCAGGTAGATCGATCCGGTGTAGATATTTCCTATCTGGCGGGAGAGGGTGGCCGTATCCCTGACCTTGGCGGCAAAAGCCTGCAAGAACTGGGGCGAGCGGGCGAAGCGGCGGGCGTAGTCCGCCTCCGCCGCCTGGAAAGCGGCTGCATCTTTTGCGTCCCCTTCTCCTGGCTCCGGGCCGATTTCTTCTTCGACCCTGCGGCTGCGCTGGCAGCTTTTCCAGTCATGCCGGAAGACGGCCGCCGAGGCATACTTCACCATCCTGGGATAAGGGATATGAAAGAGGATATGATCCAGAGAGTCGGTGACGCACTCGCCTGCGGCAGGGACGATTATCCCCTTTCGGGCCGCCCGGGCGGCAAAGGAGTCGAAGGCCCCGGTCACAGCATCCAGGTAGCATTGGTTGCTGTGCTTACCGTTGACCACAGCGGTGGTGCAGCCCATGGGCCGGAAGAAGTCATTCTCGTCCCTGGTGAAGTGGCCATAGACCTGCTCCAAAGAGAGCAGCCGGGGATTCTTTTTGAGCAGGAGGGAGACGCTTCCCGCCCCCTGGGTGTACTCGCCGGGCGAGGCCAGGGGATATTTGGCCACATCCGAGGCTATGACCACCCCCACCTTGTCTTCATCCTCCCCCGCCAGCCAGTAGCTCTGGCACTCCAGAGCCAGAGTGGCGGCGATGCAAGCCACCTTCATCTCCACAGTGCCGCACTCCCGGAAGGCTCCCCGGCCATAGACCTGCTCCAGCATGCCTATGACATAGGTTCCCATGGCTTTGGCCTCATCCGCCGAGGATTCCGTTCCCACATAGATCTTGCCGATCTGCTCCGGCTGCAGGCCGCTGCGCTTCATCAGCTGGAGGAGGGACATGGCGGCCATGGTGGCAGCATCCTCATGGGCATCGGCAACAGCCATCCGCTCTATGCCTATTCCCTTGATCAGCTTGCCCGGATCTATGCCCCGGCTGCGAGAGAACTCGCCCTCCAGGGGCAGATATAGCCCCGGCACATAGACGGCCAGGTCGTCGATCCCCACGGTCGGCGCATTATCTTGTGGACTGTACTCTGCTGCTCTGCTCAAGACCGGCATCTCCTTTTTCAGGACTTTGCAGGCTGAATCTTATTTCAGGATTGTGCTGAAAGCTAAGTCTTGCCAGAAGGCGGGCAGGAGCCGGACCGGGATCTCCATTCAGGATTTCATTGAGTGGTGCCAGAAAAGAAAGATTAAATCCTAACCGTGCCTATGTATTTCATGACATGTTCGCTGAATACATCGCCGCCGCCCTGGAGCGAGCCGAATATGAGATAATCGATGACCCTGAGCCATATTATGCCCGAGTTCCCGGCCTGCAAGGTGTCTGGGCCACCGGCAAGACCTTTGAAGAATGCCGCAAGGAGCTTATCAGCACAATAGAAGAATGGATAGTTCTGGGCCTGCGAATGGGTCACCCTATCCCATCCATCGATGGCCACACAATATCTGTGTCCCTGGAGCCGGTGGCAGTTGTCGAGTAAACTTGTTCCCGTATCCAGGCGCGAGCTTATACGGCGGCTGGGTGACCTGGGATTCAATGGGCCTTTTGCAGGAGCAGACCATGAATTCATGGTCAAGGGAACTGTACGTGTTAAACTCCCAAATAGACATCACAGCCAGGATATCGGCGCAGATCTCCTGGCCAGAATTTTGAGGGACTCGGGAATCAGTCGCGATGAATGGTTCTCTGTGGCCTGAAAAAAGCAAATGTTTGTTGATGGCAGGATGTGCATTCTGTATCGGGCGTTTTGCGTTTCCATTGGCTCAAAAGCCCTGTGTCGATATTGTCTGGTACTGGCCAACCCATCTCATCGGATACTTTACCCCCCGCAAGATCCCCCTTCCTCATAGCTCTCCCGCAGCCTGTCCGCCACCTCCTCCCCCAGCCGCTTTCCCGCCAGCACGAAGAAGGCCTCGGCGAACTCAGGAGCCAGACAGCCAGTGCCCTCGATCCCCTCCAGCACCAGATCGGCCAGATAGCGCATATCCCCGTCCGGCAGCGTCTTCAGCCTCTGCTCGAACTCCTGCACGCTGCGGGAGTGATGGTTGGCCACCGGGGGCAGGATGTTCATGTACTCAATGTCAATTCCCTTCTTCTGCAGAGCCTCCAGCTCCGGAACCAGCTTGAACAAGACCTGCAGGTCCCTCTCATTCAGATCTCTGGCCATGCCCGAAAAATAATGCTCTCGGAATATAGGCTTAACCTACAGAACGGACCAGCCAGTCCAGATAGGGTTGATGGGCTTCCGCCACAGGCAGAGCGATGATCTCGGGAATGGAGTAGCTGTGCAGCTCTACAATCCGCTTTCTCAACGCCTCGAAGCGACCTCTCGTGGTCTTGATGATCAAAAGCGCCTCCGGGTCCAGGCTCAGCTTGCCCTCCCAGATGTAGCAGGAGCGGACCGGGGCTATGTTCACGCAGGCGGCAAGCCTCTCCTGCACCAGAGTCCGGGCCAGAGCATCCGCCTCCTCCGGAGGAGCGGTACAGTAGACTACCAGGAACTCATCTTTCCCGCTCATTTACCATCCACCCATCGCCCGCCCTCTGCTGAGATCTCCTTCTTCCACAGTGGAGCCCGGCTCTTCAGCTCCTCCAGTATGTAGCGGCAGCCGGAGAAGGCCTCCTCCCGGTGCGCCGCAGAGCAGACTATGGCCACAATGCCCTCTCCCACGGCCAGGCTTCCGGTGCGGTGTGCCACCTCCGCGGTGACTAGGGAAAAGCGGCTCATGGCCTCCTGCCGGATGGCCTCCAGCTCGGCTAGGGCCGGACCCTGAAAGGCCTCTACCTCCATACCCTCGATGCCGTCGTCCCTTACAGTTCCCATAAAGCTCACCACTGCCCCCGCCTGGCTGCTCCGGGCCCGCTCGACCATCTGCTCCAGAGAGATCTCCTCTTCTGTGATCTTTACTGCCGGGCCCACAGCGTTCTCCATTCGCTAGCCTCCGGCCAGGGGTGGAAAGATGGCCAGCTCGTCCCCATCGGCCAGAATCCGGGAGAGGTCGTTCTCCGCATCGATCCTCTTGCGGTTGACCATGAGCAGGACATAGTCGCGCAATAGCCCATTGGGCTCAAAAGCCGCCTCCCTGAATCTGGGACTGCTTGAAGCTAGAGCCTCCAGCAGTTCCTTTACGCTGGCCTCATCTGGCAGCTCCACCTCCCTTTCCCTTCCCAGAATCTCCCGAAAGGCGGCAAAGGCCAGGACTTTGACTCTCATCTTTTCCGCCTGCATCTATTTCCTGTAAATATCGGCAAAGCTGGTTGGTGCGCTGCCGGACTCTGCCTTGGCCTTCATTCCTCTTTTAAGGGAGCTCTTGATCTTCTTGGACTCACTTTCCCTCAGCCGGGCTATCTCCTCATCCGAGTCTATTCCCATGACGAAGGTGCCGTGGCAGGGCTTGACATAGGTGAAGAGCAGCTCCTTGTCCCGCACCCCCATGGCCACGGGAGGCACCCCGATGAGGTAATAGTCCTTGAAGATCTTGTAGCCGGGATCGACATAGTAAACCTCCTCAGAGTTCTTCTCTATGTACTCCCGGGCCTCCTTGAATGAGGTTCTCTCCAGGTACAGCCTGTACTTCATCTGCTCAATGCAGCTCATAGATCCACCTTATCGATCTTGTTTTTAAGAGGAGCGGGATTATGGGTGGCCACGGCCACGATCTTCTCCGCCGGGTAGTCGATGCTCTCTCCCAATGCCTCGGCATTCTTCCCGAAAACCACCGCGAAAAGCCTGGCCCTGGATATAGCGGAGAAGGTCGCCCCGTAGGTCATCCCTGCATCGCTATGCATGAAAGCGAAACAGACATCAAAATCGTATTTCTTCTCCACCACATCGGCGATGAGCCGGTCCAGATCCACCATCTTCTCTACATAATAGCTTTCCGGATCGGCCACCTTCAGCAGCTTGNNATCTGCACCGGCACCTCCGGGCAGCCCATCACCAGCAGCGCGCTCTTGCCTTGGCTCATATTTCACATCCCTTGACCTGGCTCATACTCTCTGATTATTGCTATTAATATCTACCATAGATTGCTGTGACGCCAATATCCCATGGAAGATCCGACTATCTCCCCGATCCACATTCCCGGCAGGAGGGATCAGGCTCATAGGAGAGCTCCTCCAGGCATCCCTCCAGGCCGTCCCAGAGCAGCAGACGGTTCTCCAGAAGCCTGCCCTTTCCGGTGACATACTTTATGGCTTCCGTCACCTCAATGGAGCCTATGACCCCGCAGGTGCAGCCCAGAGCAGGGAAGACGGCAGGAGGAGGAGCGCGGGGAAAGAGACAGGAGAGGCAGGCGGTCCGTCCGGGAATGATGGTGGTGGCCTGCCCCTGATAGCCACTTATGGCACCGTGGAATAGGGGGATAGATCTTTTCAGGGCGGCCCGGTTAAGCATATACCTGGAGGAGAAGCTGTCCATGCCGTCCATGATCAGATCGCAGCCCTGCAGCAGATCGTCAATATTCTCCTCGGAGATCCTCTCCACCACCGCATCCACCTCTATCTCGGGATTAATTCCGGCCAGGGCATCATAGGCGGATAGGGCTTTAGCCCGTCCCAGATCGGCCTCTGAGTGCAGGATCTGGCGATTGAGATTGGATAGCTCCACCACATCGCAGTCAACTACCTGAATCCTCCCGAAGCCCGCTGCCGCCATATAATAGGCAATAGCCGATCCCAGTCCTCCGGCTCCGGCGATTAAAACGTGAGATTTTTTGAGCCTCTTCTGCCCCCCCTCACCGAAGAGGAGGATCTGGCGGGCGTACCTTGCCATTTCTTGGTCTCCGAGCATTGCTTCCCTCGCCGCTGAGATTTTCCTTCATCCCCCATGCACAAAGCGCACGATCTGCAGCTGGTCCGATTCCCCAGCAGTCTCATCCTCCGGGACGATCCTGCCATTCTTGGCCACAATGACCTCCTCGGGATTTACCCCCAGCTCTTTCAGAATCTCCTCGATGCTGGCCTCAGCTCGGGAGATCTCCCTTCGGCTGCCATCGGGCATTGATATCCGCATTCTCTTTCATCCTCTGCAGGGCATTTCCGCCTGAGTTGATCCATCAGGCCAGAGGAGCAAGCCCTCCACCTGGTCCAGGCCATTAAGGATCTTTTTGATGCAAAACATTTGCGGCCTATTCGCAATTGCATAGAGCCATTCTAAAGGCATCTTGGATCAGGAAAAACTGAAAAATCAAAAAATATATAAATATTGAGAGGAGCATATATATTGATGGAAGAA
>MTKX01030157.1_pt1 | contig 13760 bp, 15 predicted proteins | sample 1042771 | NCBI WGS metagenome assembly MTKX01 (sample SAMN06212183, study PRJNA360534) | anaerobic digester metagenome | biome: Wastewater treatment plant; material: sludge; isolation source: anaerobic digester fed with sludge from wastewater treatment plant | place: Denmark: WWTP Randers ... | reverse complement strand
TGGCAGGTGGACAATTTTATTCCGCCACTATTGAGCAATTTTAGACCGCCAGTGACAATGTCGAGGAGACAAATAGATATCGATTTAGCCAAAAAATCCTCGCAAGGGCAAAAATTGAGAAAGAAAAAATAACCTTTAGAGCCTGGCCTTTATCCTTGTCCCTTGGAAAAAACGAATCTTTGAAGAATATCTCCGCCCTTTAGAGATAAAGGAGCAGAATCCCTTGGCCTAAAGAGCGTCCGCGAGCAAGCCTATATCAACTGACTTGTTGAAATCGTAATACAGATCAATGCTCTCCAGATCAACCGATACTTCTCCCAATTGCACCGATTTGTTAAACAGCCTCATCTTTCCCGTTTCAGGATCCAAAGCACCCACCGCCTCTGGGTTCATCATAAAGCTTATGCTTCTCTGGTACTTGACTGGCAGATAGCTCTCCCTTGAAATCCAGACATACTTATCAATAGCAGCCGTCCTGTTGATAGCTGAGTGATCGATGAATGGCATCAGCTCAGGGTAGCGCATGATCCAATTGGCCGAAGCCTGAGCAATATTATAGAGCTCGCCGTAATCCGAGCCTCCGGCCATGACTTTCAGCTTAAACGCATCGGCTCCCTCCACCTTCTCCATGCCGATGATCTCAGCCTGAGAGCCATTGATAGCCTCTGCCAGGATTTTTACATGACTATTTCTCCCCTCCCCCAAAATCGCCTCATCAGATCGCGATGAGCGCATATGGGTCCAATTTCCATTATTTCTTTTAACATATGTTGAATTACCAATCTGATACAAATCGACGCGTCCAATGCTCCTCTCCTCTGGCCCGCTTTCCGGATTCACAATTCTCGTGGTTGTGCTCTTAGAGCTGGCATTATGGCCCGTTAGGTTCACAGACGATGTAGCCTCTGTGCTTTCCTGGATCTCGGTAGCATTCCAAGCGATCATCATGATCCTGCCTTTCATGCCATGAAACTCCGGGGTGACATTGATCCTCAGTGCATCGAATCTCGTATTCTGAACCACTGACGTCCTCAGGCTGTACGAGATCAAGCTATCCGCAGATTGGATCGATAAATTCTTGAGCTCCGCCACGCTCTTTTCCACACCATTCCCGCCCGTGTCGCTCTCCATGCAGCCCGATATGAGAACGACCATGAGCCCAGCAACCAATAGCCTCATCAAATCCTCTTTATAAATTGCTTCTAACCGGCTCCGGCAGGGTGAACAATATTGCGCAACCTACCTCCGGTCCGGATTCCATCCACATTCGCCCTCCCTGAGACTCTATAATTCTTTTAGCCATCGCCAAACCGGATGAACTTGAAGGAATGGTCCCATCATTTTCCCAGTCCGATGAGAAAATATCTTCTGGATTCTCTGCTTTTACCTTATTTTTGCTTCTGGCAAAGAAGATGGATTCATCATCCTTCCTGAAGTACCCGATATGCAATTCTGGCATGTCTCCCCGGCTCGAGAGTTTAATGCAGCTCTCGATTATGCTCATCAGCACATCCGCAACTCTATTTTTGCTGGCGTGGACGAAGGGAAGATCCCTATCAAAGGTTATAGAAATGGCCCCTGAGGCAATCCTATCCTCGAAGTGATTCATGACATCTTCCACCACCTCTGCAAACGAGAAATCCATCGCTGGTTCAGCCGATACGCCCAGGCTCGACCGCTCAAGCGCATTGCCGACAAGCTTCTGCATCCTGGAGATGGCATCGCCAATCAATCCGATATCTATATCGATTCGGAGGCGATTGCACTTTTCAACATCCCTCCTCAATAGACCCAAAAAGCCCTCAATGGTGCTGAGGGGAACAATTAGCTCCCGTGAAATCCTGAAAAGAAGCTCTTCTATCTCCTTATAATTGCCGCTCAGCTCCTCCATGGCCGTCTGCAGAAGTCTGTTCTGCATTTCGTTCTCCGCTAAAGCCCTCTCCAATCCCCTCCTAGCCCCTTCTATCTCTGTGACATCGAAGTTGATCCCTAGGATCTGGCCTATCCTCCCCTGCTCATCCAGAATAGGTACATAGTTGAAGATTATGGTAACCTTTCCAGACTGCATTTTTTGCACGCTTTTTACGCTCTGCATGGTACCAGTAGCCAGGGCTTTTCTCAGCCGTTCCATATAAGGCCCGGTTATGCTGGCAGAGAAAAGCTCCTCGTCGGCATGACCTATGACCTCTTCCTCGCTCATGCCGCACATCTCAAGTCCAACCCGATTGATATAGGAGATGCGGAGGTCTCCGTCGTAAATAATAAATGTATAAGGAAAATTATCAATAGCTGCACGAAACCTGCGCTCGCTCTCCAGGAGCGCCTGCTCCATCCTCTTGCGCTCGTCTATGTTGCGAACCAGCGTGACAAATATTCCATCTGAACCTGGGGAAATGCACGCTTCATAATATTTCTCTTTCCCCTTTACATGTAATTTGTACTCGAATATCTGAACAAGGGAACTCTTCTGAGCCTCGGCCATCTTGCTTTCTATCTGGCTGGCCAATTCGGCGGGCAGAACCTCATTAATCGTTTTGCCCAGGAATGACTTGGGTGGTGAATAGGTCACACCTCCTAATGGTGACCGGTAATCGAGAAAAGTACCTTTATCTGAAAGAATAAACACCTGATCGGGAATGGAATTTAATATTGCTCTGTTAATAGCCTCCATTTTTTTAATATTATTGTCTGCATACTTTTCTTTGGTGATATCAGAGAATAGGGCTGCAACCTGAAGGAGAGTTGGGCTATAGGATATGATTTTATAATATCCCTTAAGAGCGCGAGAATGGTTTTCAAATTCCATTGGTTTGCCTGTAAGAGCTACTGTACCTAGAGTCTTGATTAAAAGAGGATCTTCATCAGGCAATACTTGCCTGATGGTTCTTCCCAGTACATCCTCCTTTCTTAAGCCTGTAAGTTGCTCAAAGGCTGGATTAATATCCAATATGCGAAGATCATAAGGCTCGCCATCCTCATTACATATTATCTCATGCAGGACAAACCCCTCGCTCATAGTCTGGAATATTTTCCGATAAGAATCTTGTAGCCTCTGTGCATCCTTCTTTGAAACATCCTTTTTGGTGGAGGGCTCTTCTTTCTCGATGGTTAAGCCGCTGACCATATAATATCTACCAGCCCACAAATCTCCTGGTCCTTTGACGATTCATAAGGAGTCTGATATCCATTCTCCCTTTTGGCTTTGCAGTTTGAATATTGGATTTCCTCTGATAAAACTATTCCGCCAATGCACTCGGTTTTTCCATAACTGCTCCGGGCAAAAAATATTAGGCCAGAGAGATGAAAGCAATATTTAATATTCTTAGAGAGCAAGATATAAAAAATTGTGAGTTGGGAATTTACCCCTTTGCCTTGGAAGGAGATAGAGAAAAGTGCATTGAGGCGGGAATGGATAATTACATAAGCAAGCCAATTCAGATACAAGAACTGTCAAATAAGATTACATCCGTTCTGCATAAAACACAGATCCTTGTGGATTTATGTCAAACCAGCACGACATACATGCTTTCCGAGAAGTTAAGCAAGATTCTTTCCTGTTGATTGAATATTATAAATTTCAGGAATCTTACTCCTAATAGATTCTAGCTCCTCCATCAGCTTGATGCCATTCGAGGTAGTCTTAAAAGTAATTGGACGGCTATCGATCTTCTCCAACAGCCCTTTGTCTATGAGCAGATTTATATATGTAACCACAGTATGAAAATTAAGGTTTGCTTGGTATACTATCGCAGTCTTGCTTGCTCCGTCTATGCAGATCTCGAGCACCTTTGTGATTATAGCCTCTTTGCTTCGTTTCATTGTCTTTCAGCATCACAAATTGATAGGTTTTTTATTGCTCGATTTGAGCAATTATTCTTTCCCGATACAATTATGTTCTTTTGAATTAATTGATATAAAGCTATCGATCTATTCTTATCATTAATCCTTATCTTATATCAGATCATCTAAGCAACATTCGCTATTAAGTGGATTTAAGATATGGAAGTTAAAGCAAAGGCTACAAAAATCAGCCAAAGCTATAAGTCCTTTCTTCAAATTTGAAAAAAAAACATTTAGAAGAAAAAGGGAATTACTACTCCAGCACTACATGCAAGGGAAACTGGTGGCTCCCCAGCTTTCCCTCATAATTCGCGGCGGAGATCTTCAGGACGCCGGGCACCCGGCAGGCGGCATTGATTCCCGCCTTCATCGCTGCGCTGATGGCCTCCTTGGAGACGCCGTTGATCACTATCTCGAAGACGGCGGAGACATCCTCGGCCAGGGTGCAGACCCCGTCCTCGCGGAGTGAGGTGCAGAAAGCGGTGTTGGTGGAGGCCTTGAGGAACTTGTACTTGGAGCCCACCTTGGAGCCGCTGGCCACCACTCCGCCAGGGAAGGGGGTAATGCAGCCCTTAACCCTGCCTATGGCATTGACTGCCGCCTCGGCCGCCATCAGGCCTGCCGCCTGGTTCTGGGCCAGTATTAAAAAGTTGCCCCCCGCTATTCCATCCACCGCACCGAAGCTCTCCTCGATGATGAAGTCGCCGGACATGAGGGGTATCTTCCAGACCTTGCGACCGAAAAGATCCACCTGCTTCTGGAAGCCGTCTCCATACCAGCTCTCCTTCTTGCCGGTATCAAACTGCTTTTCNNAGCACACACTGCCCCACCCGGAAGAGAAGGGAGTTCTCCAGGTTCTTGTAGCTCATATTGCAGATCAGGATATTGACTCCCGGCCTGCCGTCCGGAGTCTCCTCTCCGGCAACTATGCACTCTATGCCCGCCTCTGCCGGGCATCCTATCACCGAGGTGCCAAATCCTGTTGCCTCCTGGGCGGCGACCATTGCCCAGTGCTCGGTAACCGCTGTGATCGTTACCCTTGCCACCTTTATGGGAAAGCCCTCGGCAAAGGTATCCTCTATTGTAACTCCATTGATCTCCATATAATCCCCATCCTGGCTTTTCTATTCCGGATTGTAAACTGCAAGATCGTATTCAGGCCCCTGTCCTGCCGGCAAGGCCAGAGCCGCCGCGGCACAGACAGGCCTCTCCAAAGGAAGATCATAGGCCCGGAGGGCGATCTCTTCTGCGCTATGCCCGCCTATGGCCGCAGCCTCGAAGTCGGTCTTCTCATATGTGGCCACCATATAGGCCGCATCTTCTTTCAGGTCGAACTGCCTGACCCGAAACTCCTCTTTCCTGGCTATCCCCAGCCATCCCATCTTTCCCCGCACCACTCCGGCAATGCGGGGTGTGTCCAGCTCATCCCTCTCGTAGCCATAGGCGACAAGGCTGATGGCCAGAGCATCCAGGGGCTTTCCTCCGTCCTCGATCCTCTCCATGATCATATCCGCCTGGGTGCCATTGGCCACAACCGCCGTGGCTGCCCCCACCCGGATGCAGTTGTAGGCGATGTAAGGATTCCGGGCCAGGTCGACTGGATTGAGAGGCGAGACCAGAATGCTTCTGCCCCTGATCTCTGCCCTTCTATTGGGAAAAGAGCGGGAGGAGACTCTGTAGGCTGCAAAGCTCCTCTCCTCGCTGCGGCCTATGGCCACGATTCGGCCCACATACATGTCTAGTCAACCAGACCGTACTTGGCCATATTATCCTCTGCCATGGCCTTTATCTGGCCCAGCACATCGGCACACTCCGTCTTCTTGAAGAGGTGTTTGTATCTGCCCTGCAGTTTGAGATACTCCTCCACCGGCTTGGGCCGGCGGATCTTCTTGACAGAGACCAGCTCACCGTTCTCGTACTCCAGCAGCGGCCATAGACCGCTCTCCACCGCCAGGCGGGCCAGCTCGATCATGGTGCCGGCATCAAATGTCCATCCGGTGATGCAGGGGGCATTGACCTGCAGATAGGATGGCCCGTTGATCTCCAGCGCTCTCTTGACCTTGCGGCGCAGATCCACGGGATAGGCCACCGAGGCTGTGGCCACATAGGGAACCCTATGGGCTAAAGCTATGGCCGGCATGTCCTTCTTGGGCCGGGGATTGCCCTGGCTCTGGCTGCCATAGGGGGTGGTGGTGGTGTGCACGCAGAAGGGGGTGGAGCCGCTTCTCTGCACCCCTGTGTTCATGTAGGCCTCATTGTCGTAGCAGACATAGAGGACCTTGTGGCCTCTCTCGAACATCCCCGAGTTGGAGCCCATGCCGATATCGAATGTGCTCCCATCTCCGCCGATTATCACCACATTGGTATCCTTTCCCCGGCGCTTGAGCATGACCTCCACTCCAGAGGCCACGGCAGACTGGTTCTCGAATAAGGAATGAAGCCATGGCACGCACCAGGCGCTCTCCGGGAAGGGGGTGGTGGTGACCTCCAGGCATCCCGTGGGAGAGACCACGATAGTGTTCGGCCCCGCCGCATCCAGGACCAGCCGGATGGTGGTGGGCATGGCGCATCCTGCGCAGGCTCGGTGGCCGGGCGCAAGCAAAGAATTATCCATTTTTCTCAAGCCTCCCTAAAGGATCTCCTTTCTCAGAGCCAGGAATTCAAACTCAGACAGATCTCCCTTGCGGGCTGCTTCTGCCTTTTCCACTATCTTTCTGATGTCCTTGATGGTGATATCCCGGCCACCCAGGCCGGCAGCAAAGCCGATGATGGGAGTTCTGATGCTGCTGCTATAGAAGGCCGCCTTGAGGTCCGTTACCAGGCCAGCCTCCCCGCCGATTGCCACATCCTTTTCCATAACCGCAATCACCGCCGCATCTTTGAGGGCTTTCCTCAGAGCCTGCACCGGGAAAGGCCGGTAGCTTCTGATCTTCAAGAGGCCTACCTTCTTGCCCTCGGACCGCATGGCATCAATGGCATCCTTGACCGTGCCGACGACCGAGCCCAATGTGACTATTACTATCTCTGCGTCGTCCAGGAAATAGCCGTCCAGGAGCCCTCCGTAGTACCTTCCAAAGCTCTCCTCGAACTGGCGGGCCACCTCCTCTATCTTGGTGAGGGCCTTTAGCTGAGCCTCGAACTGCTGATATCGGAACTCTGTATAAGTGGATGGATCGGCGAAGGCTCCGAAGGTCATGGGACGGGCCGGATCAAGTATATGCTCCGGCTTAAAGTCAGGCAGGAACTCGCGAGCCTTCTCCTTGTCCAGCAGCTCTACCGGCTCGTATACATGGGTCAATACGAAGCCGTCCATGCAGACCATCACCGGAGTTCTGATCTCTCTGTCCTCGGCGATCTTGTAGGCCTGGAGGGTGGCATCCACCGCCTCCTGAACGTTCTCGGCATAGATCTGAATCCAGCCCACATCGCGAGCCCCTATGGAATCCTGCTGGTCGTTCCAGATGTTGAGAGGCGCTCCCATGGCCCGGTTGGCCACATTCATGACCAGGGGCATCCTCAGGCCGGAGACATTGTAGAGCACCTCGTACATCAGAGCCAGGCCCTGGCTGGTGGTGGAGGAGTAGCCTCTGCCGCCGGCAGCGCAGACACCCACCAGCACGGAAAGAGCGGAGAACTCGGAGTCCACCGTGAGAAATTCGCTATCAAGCTCACCATTTGCCACCATCTGGGATAGGTTTTCCACGATGTGGGTCTGGGGGGTTATGGGATAGGCGGAGATGACATCAGGCCGGCAGCACATCACCGCATGGGCTACGGCATAAGATCCCTCTACCACCTTCATATTAGCTGTATTATTGCTCATTACTTCTCCTCCAGGACCATGGTAATTGCCATTCTGGGGCACTCGTTAGCGCATACGCTGCAGCCCTTGCAGTAGTCCAGGTCGGGGATATAGAGCCCTTCCTCCTGGTGAATGCAGCCCTCGGGGCAGTAGATCTCGCAGAGGCTGCATTTTATGCACTTCTCATGATCGAAAACGGGCACGAAAGTCCGCCAGGCACCGGTCTTTGTGATACGGGTGCTGCACGGATCAACCAGACTTCCGGCTTTGATAACCATTAAGATACCCTCTCATAGGCGGTTTTAATGGCCAGCAGGTTCTTTTTGCCCAGCTCGCCACTGAAGCGCTCGGATATGGCCTTGTTCAGGCTCTCAATACCAACTTCTTTGCTGGCTCCGCAGAATGCGCCCAGCATGGTGGTATTGACTATAGGTCTCTTAAGGATCTCCATAGCGATCTTGGTGGCATCTATAGTGATGATCTCGGCCTTCGTCTTGAGCTTTAAGGCTTCTGGAGATCGGTCGGTATTGATTATGATCTTACCGCTCTCTTTCAGGCCGCTGGCCACATCCACCACATCCAGCAGGGTCACATCCTGGACTATGACATAATCCGGCTCATAGATCTGACTTCTGATTCGGATGGGCTGATCGGCGATTCTGGCAAAGGCCATCACCGGCGCGCCTCTCCTTTCCACTCCAAAGGCCGGAAATGCCTGTGAGAACCTCTTGTCCTCAAAGGCGGCAACGGCAATTATCTCGGCCGCAGTGACAGATCCCTGACCCCCACGACCATGCAAGCGTATCTCTTTCAATGACCTGACCTCCAATATTAGCGCTCTGATCTACACTTCTGCGCGAAAAAGAGGCGAGTAAATATATCTCTTTCGGAGCCGCGGCAGGTTCTTATGGGAGATCTTCCACTTATGCCTAGTTCAAGCCGCCTGGCCCATTGGCAGCGGCGAATGAAGGATAGCCTATGGACAGCAGGAACGAGATAGCCTCAGCGGTTAAAGAGGCAAAGAAGAACCTGGATGAGGCAGCAGACTTTCGGGTGGCGGATGCACTGGACATCCTTGAGGGCATGGCCCCCTTCTTGGATAGAGAGGCTGTTGTAAAAATCAAATGCAGAAGCTGCGACAATTATGCTTCAAGCTCTTTTCCATTGAGCCGGGACTTCTATGCCGTGGATGAAGGCGAATACTGTCATAACCGGCAGGTCTCTATCAAGAATCTGACGGTATCCAAGCTCGCCAGCTGCGCTCACTTTTCCCTCCAGGCCTCCCTGGATCTGACGGATCTCGGAAAAAAGATCATGGAAGAGGACCTTGCCCCTGCCTTCAAGGAGAGAAAGCTCTATGATCGCAGCAAATTCGCCAGCTACAGCGTGGCCTTCAGGCTTGTTCCCATGCCGGGCATGGTCTGCATACAGCTCGGTCATGAGGTTAACGGCTGCTTTGCCTGCAGCGACATCAAGATCTACCTTGTAAGAAGGCTTGATCCCGGATTTGGGGCAGAGGCCTCTTTAAAGATATCCCTGGCTATGAAAGGCGGTCCCATCATGGTGGTCAAGTCCGGCTTGCAGACCAGAAGGCAGCTGGATATAGACTACGTGCTGGACTGGATAGCTGAAAGACGAAAAATGGATATAGTATATCTTTAGCTTTTAATTGAAGGATGTTTTGAGCAATGGCGCAACCATTGGTGCCAGATACCAGTGTGGTAATTGACGGCAGGGTATCTGCCAAGATCAGAGCGGGTGAGCTGCAGGGCCGAAGGATCGTCGTGCCCGAGGCAGTGGTGGCGGAGCTGGAAGCACAGGCCAACCACGGACGGGACATTGGCCTGCGCGGGCTGGAGGAGCTGCGCAGGCTCTCCGAGCTGGCCAAAAACGGAAAGATCGAGCTGGAATATGTGGGCATCAGGCCCAACCTGGACCAGATCAAGCTGGCTGGAGGCGGCGAGATCGATGCCATGATTCGTGATGTGGCTCTGGAGCTTGGTGCCTCATTCCTCACCAGCGATCAGGTCCAGTCCAGGGTGGCGGAGGCCATGGGTCTGGATGTGGAGTACGTCCGGCCTCAGCGCGAAGCGGTCAAGCCCTTATCTATGGAGAGATACTTCACCGAGGATACCCTCTCCATTCACCTCAAAGAGGGTGCCATTCCCATGGCCAAGCGCGGCCGGGTGGGGGACTTCTCCTTGGTGCGTCTGGGGGAGAGGCCCCTATCGGAGAGGGAGCTGAGGGACCTGTCCCGGGAGATCTACGAGAGAGCAAAAGTGGACCCGGAGGGCTACGTGGAGATGGAAAAGATGGGAGCCTCCATCGTTCAGCTCGGTCCCATGAGGATTGCCATAGCAAAGCCGCCGTTCTCGGACGGATTGGAGATAACTGCGGTGCGGCCGGTGGCCAAGGTCAGCTTCGACTCCTACCGCCATAGCGGTATGCTTAAGGAGAGGCTAAAGGAAGGCCAGAGAGGCATTCTCATCGCCGGGCCGCCCGGATCGGGAAAGTCCACCTTCGCTGCCGGAGTGGCCGAGTATCTATTGAGCTGCAATTATGTGGTCAAGACCCTGGAGTCGCCCCGCGACCTGCAGGTGCCATCCGAGATCACCCAGTACGGGCCTCTGGAGGGAAGCATGGAGGCATCTGCCGATATTCTCCTCCTGGTCCGGCCGGATTACACCATCTACGATGAGGTCAGGAAGACCCGCGACTTCCAGGTCTTCGCGGACATGCGCCTGGCCGGGGTGGGCATGATCGGAGTAGTGCATGCCAACAAGCCCATAGATGCCTTGCAGCGCCTGCTGGGCCGGGTGGACATGGGCATGATCCCCCAGGTGGTGGACACCGTGGTCTTCATCGAGAAGGGCGAGGTCACTCACGTCCTGGATGTGGAGTTCACAGTCAAGGTTCCCTCCGGCATGGTAGAAGCGGACCTGGCCCGACCGGTTATTGTGGTCAAGGACTTTGAGAGCGGCCAGGCGCAGTATGAGCTTTACAGCTACGGCGAGCAGATAGTGGTAATGCCCGTGTCCAGAGAGGGCAAGAAGCCATCCTGGAATCTGGCCTCCCGGGAGATTGAAAAGGAGATATCACACCATGTGCGCGGCCCCTTCCAGGTGGAGATGCTCACAGACTCCTCCGCTGTGGTCCATGTGCCCCATGACGAGGCGGCCAGGGTGATAGGAAAAGCGGGAAAGAACATAGACCAGATCGAGAAGAGCCTGGGCCTGCACATCGATGTGCGAACCAAGGACCAGCCGACCCTGGCTGCTCCCAGGCTGGAGGAGACGACAAAGCACCTGATCATCTGGCTGGAGGGGATGGCGGGAGAGTCGGTGGATGTCTTTGTGGGATCTGATCCGGTCTTCACCGCCACCGTAGGCCGCAGGGGAGACATCCGGGTGGCCAAGTCCTCGGAGATGGCCAAGAAAATGATCAAACGCCTCAAGAAGGGTGAGGCCATAGAGGTGCAGAAAGCAGAATTGGAATGAGATGCTCTTGCTCCTGCACCATCTTTTTTCGGCAATACAGCATCGGATGCTTATGGTTATCTCTAGCCGACCTATATTAACGTCTTTTGTCGAATAACCATTAAGCTTATCAACTATAATCTGCATGAGGATGAAGCCGGGGCAGTTTGGCATATATGCTAGGATATGCTGGATAGATTAGCCCTATTCCGATACAAATCCAAAAGAGTCCGCATAAGAAGGTCGATATAAATGAGTTTCAAGGCATTAGTATTATCATCATTTCTCTTCTCCACCCTGCTGGCTGTGACTGCGCTTGGTGTCGACTGGACAGATCCGAGCTACGATGTCGATGAGATGTTTCACTCTGGGGAGAGTGAAGAATATGTGAATCCTGTTGGCGCTCCTACCACTCCCCAGGAGGCCCGCAAACTGCAGGAGAATAAGAGCACTCTGAACTGGACCATGCCCAGCACCCTCTCTGCTGGAGGCAAGAGCGCCAAGGAGGCCAGGGAAGAGGCTGAATCTACAGGCGAGACCCAGACCGTCGCCACTGCTGAAGAGACTGCCGTCCCAGATACAGAGGCCTCAACCGCCCAGACCGAAACAGTCAATGTGCAGGGCAACTGGTTCTTTGCCCTCAATGACAGCATGGCCAGAGAACTGGCTCTGACCCTCCTCCAGGATGAGGGAAATGTGTACGGATCGGGCCGGATCAGAGAGGGCAACAGCAGCATGGATGTAGCTGTATCCGGTACTGCGGCCGGTTCAGATCTGAAGCTGAATCTGGTATCTACAAGTCCCATCCTTCAGTACCAACTCAATCTCACTGTAGACCAGGAGCTGGCTGCTGGTGAGTATCGGGCCTCATCCGCTGGCGGAGAGAGCTGGACGGGAACAGCAGAAGGGCAGAAGACGGCTTAGACCGATGCATAGGCAGATTTCGCTGCCTACTATTTTATTCCTGACAATTTTTTTAGCTGAGCAATCTCAAGGTGGCTGGGGTTTTCTTCATTTGCCAGTCTAATATCTTATTTATAGAGCGGTTAAATATCCCACCGAAAGCGATATGTGATTTAAAACAAAGCCAGATCCCATCATGTCCAAGCTCTCCCCCTTGATGGAGCAGTACTACCGGGAAAAGAGCCGGTACCCCGACGCACTACTATTGTTTCGGGTGGGCGACTTCTATGAGACCTTTGCCGATGACGCAGTCATAGTGGCCCGGGACCTGAACATCGTCCTAACCTCTGNNCCTTTGCCGATGACGCCGTCGTTGTCGCCCGGGACCTGAACATCGTCCTCACCAGCCGCCAGAAGGACGATGAGGGCAATAAGATCCCCCTGGCGGGCATCCCCTACCATGCCTTAGAGCCCTATCTGGCTAGGCTCATCCGGGCCGGGCACAAGGTGGCCATCTGCGATCAGGTAGAGGATCCCAAGCTGGCCCACGGCCTGGTGAAAAGGGAGATCACTCGGGTGGTCACGCCGGGAACCATCATCGAGCCTGCCATGTTGGACGAGGCCAGCAACAACTTCCTGGCTGCGGTGGTACGGGAAGACGTTTTAGAGAGAGATGAAGGAAAGGAAGTAAAGGGAGAAGACAGAGCAGGAAGAGAGGAGGGAAAAGCCGCCCGGCTGGGCCTGGCTTTGCTGGACGTCTCCACAGGGGAGTTTCTGACCACGGAGATCGATGAGCCGAGCCTTGGCCAGGAGCTGGCCAAGTTCCGTCCCGCCGAGTGCATCGCCTCCTTTGCCCTGGCCTGTGAGGGCTGCCGCCTGCAGATCCTGGATAGCTCCTTCTTTTCCCAAGAGAAGGCATCCGCCTCTCTCCAAAGCCGCTTTGGGGAAGGCTGGAGGGAGAGGCTCGGCCTGGAAGAGAGGGCCCTCTCTTTGCGCGCCTGCGGAGCTATCCTCAATTACCTACATGCCACGCACTTCGATGCTCTAGACCATCTGCATGATGTGCGTCACTATAGCGGATCCCAGTTTATGGTCCTGGATGACATAACCCTGCGTAACCTGGAGATCATCAGAAACATCAGGGACAGGTCCCGCCGGGGAACACTCCTGGAGTTTTTGGGAAAGACCAGGACGGCCATGGGTGCACGCACCCTCTCCCGCTGGATCCAGATGCCGCTGCTCTCGCTGGAAGCAATCGAGCGCCGGCTCTCGGCGGTTCAGGAGCTGTTGAGCGATTCCCTGCTGCGCCAGAGCCTGGCTGAGGAGCTGAAGGGTTCCGCCGACCTGGAGAGGCTTATGAGCCGGGTCTGCTGCGGCTCTGCAACGCCCAAGGAGATGGTTGTCCTCAAGCTCTCCCTGGCCCGGCTTCCTGCCCTGCAGGCCTTGCTGGAGAATGCCGGCTCGTCCTATCTCAAAGAGCTGCGGCTTCAGCTATCCCCCTGCGCGGACGTGGTGGGCCTCTTAGAGCGCTCCATCATGGATGATCCACCTACCCATCTGCGGGAAGGAGGGGTGATCAGAGAAGGCTACGATGCAGAGATAGATCGGCTGCGATCACTCCTCCGGGACGGCAGGGGCTGGATTGCAGCCATGGAGAGCCAGGAGAAGGAGAAGACGGGGATCAAGTCCCTCAAGATCGCCTACAACAATGTCTTCGGCTATTATATTGAGGTCTCCCG
>MTKX01012368.1_pt1 | contig 13766 bp, 8 predicted proteins | sample 1042771 | NCBI WGS metagenome assembly MTKX01 (sample SAMN06212183, study PRJNA360534) | anaerobic digester metagenome | biome: Wastewater treatment plant; material: sludge; isolation source: anaerobic digester fed with sludge from wastewater treatment plant | place: Denmark: WWTP Randers ... | reverse complement strand
CTGGAGAGCGCCTCGGAGACGGGCCTGATCATACATCCGGAGAAGTGCTTTGGCTGCGGCAATTGCGTTGTGGCCTGTCCGGTCAATGTGGCCGCCGATCCCACTCACTGCGGAGTGGGCCTGGGGCCGCAGAGCGATAAGGTGATTCTCAAGATAGAAGACGGCGTGGTAGTAGCCAATAACCTGGAGGAATGCAAGCGCTTCGGACCGGGCAGGGTTCTCTGCAATGCCTGCACTGCCACCTGTCCCAGCAAAGCCATAGAGTTCGTTTGAGGAAAGAGGAAGGTGATTTAATATGGCAATATGCACGGGCTGCTCGCTCCTCTGCCAGGATATCGAGGCCGATGTATCGGATGGGAGGCTTTCTAAAGCGAAGAACTTCTGCCGCAAGGGGCACGGCCACTTCCAGGCCTCTTTCAGTGAGAGGACGTCTCCCATGGTCGGGGGGAGGCAGGTGGATCTAAATCAGGCCATCGCCAGGGCGGCGGAAATTCTAAGAAGCGCCAAGAGCCCGCTCTTGTTCGGCTGGTCCAACTCCACTTTAGAGGCACAGAGGGTGGGAATAAGTCTGGCGGAGAAGCTGGGGGCGACTATAGACGATACCTCCACCTTCTGTCAGGATAGCCTGATGGAGAGCATTCTCTCGGGAAATCTTCCCAGCTCTACCCTGGACGATGTGCGAAATTATGCTGATACCAGCATCTTTTGGGGGGCTGATCCATCCAACAGCCACCCCCGTCATCTCTCCCGTTTCTCCTATTATCCCCGGGGAGAGAAGAGGCAAAAGAGCTACGAGGAGGAGAGGACCTGCCTGGTTGTGGATGTGAGGATGTCTGCAACCGCAGCCCTATGCAAGGAAAATCTCTACCGGGTTTCGCCGGGAGGTGACGCCGAATTCATAGAAGCCATTATATCCGTACTGGAGGGCAAGATCCCCCGGGTGGGAGACAAGAAGAAGATGATTGAGCTCGGAGGTCTGCTCAAGAAGACGGAGTGGGGAGCCATCTTTCCCGGCCCGGGCCTGGTTTATTCATTGCAGGGGAATATGGAGATCTTGGAGAGGCTGCTGGCCAGGCTCAATGAGATCACCGTCTTCAAGGTGGTGCCCATGGTGGGACACTTCAATACGCGCGGATTTTATGAGCTATTGCGAGAGAAGACCGGCCACGTCAACCGGGTCTCATTCAAGGGCGGCGAGATAGCCCACGGGCCGGAGCAGAGCGTGATGGCTGCGGCTAAAAGCTGTGATGCCGCCCTGATCGTGGGCTCTGATCCGCTCTCATCTCTTCCCTTCGGCACCGCTCAGGCTCTGGCTCGGCTGCCGCTCATCGCCATTGACCCACACCGATCGCTGACCACAGATGCGGCGGAAGTGGTCATTCCGTCTGCCATCTCCGGGCTGGAAGCAGGAGGAACGGCGGTGCGCACGGACGGGGTTAAGATCGAATTCGAGCCGATTATAGAGGCCGGTATTCCTGCCGATGAACAGATCTTGAAGCGAATTATGGAGGCGATTTAGATGGCCTTGGAGCTGAGCATAATCACCATTCGGGACATCTTCCAGGATGAGGCGGGAAAAAAGAGCCGCTATTCCGAGGAGTATAAAAGCCAGAGTGCTCTGATCATTCTGGACAAGCAGGACATGGCCGGGATAGGAGCCAAAGAGGGGGAGAAGCTGCTGGTGAAAAATGATGAGGGCAGCATAGTGGTCTCGGCCAGGCTCTCAGAGGACACCCATCCCGGCCTGGCCTTTATGAGAAACAGTCCCTGGTCCAATCAGCTTGTCTCTGACGCCACCTGCGAGGCCGGTATCCCTGGCTACAAAGGCATAAAGGCAGCCGTCCAGCCGGCGGAGGCAAGCGCAGCTGTGACCGATATATCCGAGATCCTCTCCCGGATAAAGGGCTAGCGGTGCGGGAAATGAATCTCATATCCATCTCTGAACTATCCCGGCAGGATATACTGCGGCTGCTGGACAGCGCCGATGCCTTTCGGGCCAGACGGGGCGGGCACGGCACCCCCCTGCAGGGAAAGAGCCTGGCCATGATCTTCGAGAAGCCTTCCACCCGCACGCGGGTCTCTCTGGAGGTGGCGGCGTCGGAGCTGGGGGCCCATCCTCTCTACCTTTCAGCAGGCGAGCTGCAGCTTGGCCGGGGGGAGACCATAGCCGACACCGCCCGGGTGCTATCGCGCTATGTAGCAGGGATCACCGCCCGGGTCTACTCCCACAGCACTGTCGAGCAGCTGGCGGCCCATGCCAGCGTGCCGGTGATCAATGCCCTCTCCGACTGGGAGCATCCTCTGCAGATTCTGGCTGACCTGCAAACGGTTCGCCAGCGCTTCTCCCGGCTGGAGAATCTCAAGCTTGCCTGGATAGGAGACGGAAATAATGTCTGCAACTCCCTGATCTTGGCCGCAGCCATACTGGGCCTGGAGATCGCCGTTGCCTCACCGCCAGGCTACCAGCCGACTGCAAGGGTGCTGGAGCAGGCCCGACGGCTGGGGGGCGACCCCAATGTTCTGGTCGAGCCGGCGGAAGCGGCCAGGGATGCGGATGTGCTGGTTACGGACACATGGGTTTCCATGGGAGACGAGGGAGAGGAGGCGGAGAGGCTGCGGGTCTTCGGCAGATACCAGATCAATTCCGATATCATGAGCCTGGCCTCTCCGGACAGCATTGCCCTGCACTGTCTGCCGGCTCACCGGGGTCAGGAGATAACCGATGAGGTCATGGACGGGCCCCAGTCCGCGGTCTTCGATGAGGCGGAGAACCGGCTTCACACCAGCAAGGCGGTGATGGCCTGGCTGATGGGGGACGCTAAAAAGGATTAGCGGATCTCCCTTAAATCCTGAAGGTATCGCAAAGTTCTAGTAGAGCAGCGTTCTTTAGTGTGGCCGAGCCCCAGAGGTGGAGGCCGCAAGCGGGGGTTGCCAAGTGGTTAAAGGCGCAGGGCTTAGGACCCTGTCACGAAGGTGTTCGCGGGTTCGACTCCCGTCCCCCGCATTTGTCTGCTGCGGCAGACACCGTTTTTTGATTTGCTACATCTCTTGCTTTATAAAGCGCATTATCATATCTCGGATATATTCTTTCCCGATGTTAAGGCACAACCCTGTCACGCCTTTTTAGACTGTCATGTCATGAATGCTGATTATCCTATCAGGAAGACTTCGATCCAACTCCATACTTTCTCATGTGGTCTCACTTAGTGGCCAAATTCGAAGGATCTCTAGTCCAATGATGACTAGTTTACCTCCCATAAAATCTGGCCTTTAAAATGGCAATAAACAAATAATTACCAACGACTAAATAACATACTATGTTATACCATACATATTAATTAACTGAATCTTTTCAACTATAACTTGGGCATGTCTTTTCCCTCAGCCCATGGCATCTGTTTTTGCTCACTCAATAGGCCATTTGGGTATGGCCTTGTCAATCTCATTCATGAGGCGCATGGTCTCCTTTATGGCCACAATGACCTTCTGATAGTGCATCAGGTCATCGAATGAGAGCTGCCTACCCCTGCGATCCTTGAGCCATTTCTCGCAGACCTGGTAGCCGCCCACATGAAACTCCCAGACGTCCTTCGGCACGCCCTCGAAGTACTGGGTCTTGTTGATATAGACATAACCTGGCTGACCCTCCTCATAGGCCACAAACTTGGGAAAGCCCTTCTCCACGATGTTGTCTCCCACCACAGGATAGCGGGTAATGAGCTGGCTGAGATAGGGGCTCTCCAGGAGGTGCAGCGCCACCAGCTCCTCTCCCAGGATGCATAGCTTGCGAAATAACTCCGGGCTTGAGGTCATGGGCACGCGGGGAAAGTCGATCTTTAGGAACTCGGCATAGCGCTGGCGGTAGGTGGAGGAGTGGAAGATGGCATATATGTAATGGAAGATATCCTCCGGGCCGAAGGTGAAGGAGAGGTCGCCGTGGCCGTCGGAGACGAACTCTAGACCAAGGTGGGAGGCGAAGGCGGAGACGAAATCGGGATTGAGGTTGGGGATGCGACCATCTGAGGTTGGAGGCCATGCCAGAGTGCCTGGGAGATGATTTTGTTTGCATTTATTGTCATCTATGCACAAGAACAGTGGCAAGACTATGTTGCCTCCACGACGAAATAGGTTAGTATCCACAAGGGAATTTGCGCAACTTATTAGATCCCATTCATCACCACTGATTACTTGGCTTGATCTACCAGATACTATGCAAATATTTTTGTCCGAGATCAAATGACGCATGACATCCCATGCTGGGCGGCTTGTTAGGCCTTGTGCGTAATAGAGCCAAAGCTTATCAAATGGACGATACAAACAACTATAAATATTCCTTGAATCGAAATCCGTTTTAGATAATCTTGATAATAATTTATAACTTGATGAATCCTTGATTTGGAATTCTTCTCTGAATGCAGAATCAATTTCATTTTCAGAATAAAGCATCCTTATGCGATCCAAGAGAACATCACGATCAGGACCGTAGAATAAGCCATCCCTATCTGTTTTCAAACCATTCTGGCTGACAGGAAAAATGTCGGATATTTGCCATGCGGTCAGATATTCATCGCTCGTACTGAAATCTTTTTTCGTGAGAAAGAAATGAGGGGACTCGGGCAATAGGCGCGTCCAATTTGTTGATGCAACATCTTTATCAGATAAATAGGCATATTTATATTCCCTTTTTCCCCATAATTCAGCGAAATTAACCTTTGATTGGCCTCTACTTTTTCCCTTAATGAAAAGGCCTATTGCAACTCCAACCTGAATATCGAACACATTTTCGTCTTCAGATCCATCTGGTGATTTTTCTTTTCTCTTGCTATTTCCATGCAAGTCAAGAATGTATATTTCATCGAAAGCATCGATTAGCTTATTACGCATCATTCGATGGGATATTCCATCAATATATGTATTATTGGTTATAAATGCCAATACGCCGTAACCGGTATGCTCTATGCGGTGTTGCGACCAGCGAATGAATTTTATAAAATCATCGTCAAGGTTAAGCTTTTTCTCGCTCAAGCCCTCTTTGTAGTCCTTTAAAAGATTTCGAATAGCTTCGTTCTTGTTCATCATTCCATAATTAGAATACGGCGGATTCCCCAGCACCACCATAATGGGCAGGTCTCTCTTCACCCTTGAAGCCGCGTTCGCCTCCTCGCTCAGGATTCTGTAAGCCCCAAAGAGCTTCTGCCACTCGCTAGGGGCCTCATCCAATGTGTTGGTCAGATAAATCCCTAGCCGCTCCTCCGCTTCGAAATCATACTGCCACTGCTCCTGCTGCTCTTTAGGCAGATCGTAGCCCGCCAGGAGCATTCCCAGCTTGAAGTGGGCCACAGCATAAGGGGCCATGAGCAGCTCAAAGCCGAATAATCGCGGCAGCAGGTGATCCCGCACATAGGCAGACCACAGACCGGCGTTGCCCCGCTTCATGAACTCTGCCCGTATGTAGTCCATCACTGCATAGAGAAACGTCCCTGTGCCGCAAGCCGGGTCCAGTATCAAAACCTTGGGCCTTTCTTCTTCCACAGTCTTGAGCAGCTTGCTTCGATCTGGCTGGCCTTGTGCATCTCGAAATGCCTCCTCCCGGTCAAACTGCACCACATCAGCGGTATGGGCCAGCCCGCCTTCCAGCCCGAAGCGGGTCTTGAGAATCCAGTCAACGGACTTGACGATATACTGCACCACAGGCTCTGGGGTGTAGTATACTCCCCGCCTCTCCCGAGTCTTGGGATCATAAGCTGCTAGGAAAGTTTCATAAAAATGTACAATCGGATCTTCCTGCCTGGTGCGCTTACCAAAGTTTTCCAGCACCCTTTCTATATCTGTGTTAGCCAGGATCTGCACCAGATCATCCACAAAATCGACATAGGGTTCCTCGTCCAGGCTGGAGCCGGTAATGGTCTCAAAGAGCTTCTTGAGGAAGGGATTGGTCTTGGGAATCTCCCTGGCTGCGCCAAGCCTCCGGAAAAGCCCCGGACCATGGTGGTTGCATCGAGCAGCAAAGAGCCCATAGACTATGGTCTGGGCATACATATCTGCGAACTCTGCTACCTTCTCTGGCTGGTTAAGATCTGGAATGAGCACCTGGGCGAAAGCCTCGCGCAGATCCTTGAGATCAGAGGATGCCTTATCCTTCTCGAAGGCCTCCACAATGGTGTCCCGTATGATATGGGCCAACTTAGCAGTCCTCTCCGAGAGGTCCTTAGGTGTGGTGATTGGCTCCGGTTTGCTCTCCAAGAAGAGCCTGAGAAGCTGTTCTGTCTCCTCTATGCCCTTCTTGTCCGGTAGGATCTTTCCACCCTTGCCAATCCTGCCCAACCTTGCGCTGTCCCGGAGCTGCCCATCCACAAACCAGCGAAATTCCAGATAGTCGGTTAAGATCAGATTTGGGAGAGACTTCTTGTAGCGCTCAAGCTGATCCGAATCCTCAGCCTCATCTAATGACTTGCCAAGATCCTTAGTCTCCACATAACCGATAGTGGAAGTATCCCGACGCAAAACGAAATCCGGAGCCCCACACTCAACTCGCTTAGGCTCATTGGTGGCGCTGATTCTACGATCTAATGCTTCTATAAGATCTTTTAGAGCCGGGCGATGAGTGTGTTCTGTAGCTTTTCCCGTTTTAAATTCGCGATCAACCTTTCCCAGATACGACTTGATAATATCGCTCATCACCTGCCACCGGGAAGGCTTAAGCCCCCTCTCACACGAAAAAGGTTTTGGATGGGCATTGGTCTCAAGCCCCAAAAAATAGACCGGAATAATGTCCTCGTATATCGTGCACTACTTTGGCTCGCTAAATTCTACGACATATATGGGTCTATTACGTCGATTTCAGCCTATTCGCAATGGCAATTTTCCGGAAAATAAAAAAATCCGCATATATCGTGCCCTAATTTGCCTCGCTTAATTCCACGCCATATATGGGTCTGGTACGTCGATTTCAGCCTATTGCTAATAGCAATTTTTCCGCGTCCCACATGGGCAGAAGAGATGCCCTGAATCAAGCTGTAGCCCCCTCTTTGCAGATAGCCTGCCTAAACCGGATTCGACCATCTGTTCCTTCGTAAGCCTCATATCCCAGCGTCAAAAGGGCACTTCCCACATGATCAGAGCTGATATGCAGCTTTCTCGCTATCTTGGGAGGTTCCACCGATCCATTTATTCTAAATTCCATCAGCGCCATCGCCCTGATTTGAGTCAGCAAGTCTTCTTGCTCACGCGACAAGCTCTCTATGAGGATGCCGTAAGCAACGTTATCGCTATCATGCACCATCGCGTTAGCCTCGTAAGTAGAATTCTCATTTTCGCGAGAGAAAGAGCTTCCCACAGAAGAGGAAGAGAGTGAGTCTCTCTCTTCTTTCTCTTTCTCTTTCTTACTTACTATACTTACACTATCTTTACTGCTATCGTTCAGGTTGCTTACGGGATTGCTTACGCAGTGCTAATGACATTACTTTCGATGGGTGCTCGATGGAAAATTGGCAATACTTTGGAACCTTTAAAGGACTCTTTATGCTATGAGTGGATGATAATTTACTAAGGAAATTTTCAGCCAAAAGCTTTTTCGTAAGGAATGTGATCCATTTTTCTTGTCCAGTTGACGTGAGAGATATGACAGGGTGGGAATCAATGAGGGAATTTCTAATCGATGAAAACAAGCTTGATGAATGGGTGCGCGGAAATGCACAGACTGCACAAGGTGTCATTGTTGAACTCATATGGCACCTTCTCGCTGGCTCATGTCCCTCCCCACGAGAGCTGCGGATTCCTTTAGGGGATAGCATTGGTCAACATGGTCTCGATGCTGTATTAGGTACTTCGATTGGCTTTGAGCCGTTTGTTCCGGAAGGTGAATCATATTGGGAAATCGGGACAAGCTTAAGAGCTGCCCGCAAGGCCACCTCCGACTACAACGATCTAATTAAGGCGGTCCCTGAAAATATTCGTCATCAGGCTACATTTATTTTTGTCACGCCGCTTTCCGGTCGACGCGATTGGGAATTCACATGGAAAGAAGATGGACAAGCTTCTTGGATCGAGGAGCATCGAAACAGAAAAGAATGGAAAGATGTTCGGATTATTGACGGAACCAAACTCATCCAATGGATTCACCTATTCCCGCCAGTGGAGCTTTGGCTCGCTAAAATAATCTCTAGGTTGCCGATACAACAGCTTGAAACACTAGAGCAGCACTGGGATATTTTGAGATCTTATGGAGAGCCACAAATTCCTTCGCTCATACCGGATGTATTTCTAGTCAATCGAAATGAGGCTAGCGCAAAGCTAAAGGAAATATTTGAATACAAGATTGTGCAGCTTAAATTAACCACGCACTACCCCGAGCAAGTGGCTGATTTCGTCTCAGCATATCAAGCTTCTCTGGATAAAATGAGTCGCATTGACGTTTCTAGCCGTACCCTCATTGTTAAGGAAGTGGAGGCGTGGAACACGCTATGCATTCACTATAGGAGACTTATTTTAATAGCTGGCCCAGGGTTGGACTTGGATGTCGAGCTTATACAAAAAGCATTTAAAGCAAGTCATGCTGTGATTTTTGGTTCGCTTCCTGGCGGAATTCCGGAAAGTGCAAACGTTCCACTGCCAATGCCGCGGATTCACCAGCTTCAAGAGGCACTCGAAAAATCAGGTTACTCCAACGAGCTGGCTAGATCTTTGTCGCAGACGAGCAACGGAAATCTTAGTTCTCTACTTCGCTTACTTAAAAGGCTACCATTGCAGCCTGAGTGGGCCCAGGGAGCTGAAGCGTCTGAATTGGCTATTGCTGTGATTTTAGGCTCGTGGAGTGAAAATTATGAGGCTGACCGCATAATAGTCGAGAACCTCTGTGGGAGGTCTTATGATGAGTTTATAAGGAAGATCCGCGAAATCTCGTGCCAGCCTGGCACCCCACTTAGTTTTCGAGACGGCAATTGGAAATTCGCAGTTCGTTACGAGGGCTGGTATGCATTGGGATCCCAGCTGTTTGATGAACATTTGGATAGGCTACTAGAGAGCGCAGTAAGAGTATTGAGTGAAAGGGATCCACAGTTTGATCTCCCTGCTGAAAAGCGAATTGCTGCCCGTATGTGTGGAAAGGTTTTGCGCAACTCAAACCTATTACGCACAGGTCTTGCTGAATCGCTTGCATTGATTGGAAGCCATCCAAGATCATTGACAAACTTTACCTCAGCCAAAGCAGAGCTTGTGGCAGCTCTTGCGGTACAAAGGATTCTAGAAGGAGCTGAGTGGATAAAATGGGCAAGTTTGAATAGCCTACTTCCTTTGCTGGCAGAGGCGTCGCCAGGGGAATTTTTAAATGCTATCGAAAGGACACTTCAGATCGAGCCATGCCCGTTTGATATTATTTTTATGCAGGAGAGCGGCGGTATCTTTGGCCGCAATTATATTAGCGGTTTATTATGGGCGCTTGAGTCACTAGCCTGGGATTCAGAATACTTGACACGCGCATTGATTTGCCTCGGCGAACTTGATTCACGAGATCCAGGTGGTCAATGGTCGAATCGACCCATCAATTCCATGGTAAATATCCTGCTGCCTTGGCATCCACAGACATGTGCGCCTGTAACTAGGCGCATTGGAGCGGCAACAGCATTAATCACCGAACTTCCAGATGTCGGATGGAAGCTGCTTCTTGGTCTTCTTCCACAATCTCGATCGGTATCCGTGGGAACCCGTAGGCCAACATGGCGAGGGACAATACCGGATGATTGGACAAACAATGTTTCTCCCGAAGAATATTGTGAACAAGTATATTCCTATGCAGAGCTAGCTTTCAGGGAAGCTAAAAAGGAGCTATCAAAACTAGTCGAACTCATTGGCCACCTAGCATCCTTACCCCAACCTATACTTGAGCAATTCCTGGAGTACCTTGCTTCTGAGAACATACAGACTATGCCGGAAAATGATCGGATGGTTTTATGGACCAAGCTAATCGACCTCATAACGGAACATAAAAATTTTGCAGGTGCGCAATGGGCTTTGCCGTCAGAGCAGGTTGATAAGATCGCGATGATTGCAGATCAGCTTGCTCCCAATGCCCCTTTTTACCGTCATCAACGGTTTTTCATCGGGCGGATATCCGATCTTTTTGAAGGCAAGGGCGACTATCGGGAGCAGATTAAGAAAATAGAAACCTATCGTAAACAAGCAATCAGAGAGGTAGCTGAAAGCGGAGGGCTAGATTCCGTACTTGATTTCGCCAAAGCGGTGGAGTCGCCTCGAAATGTTGGGATTTCCTTTGGAGCTGTGGCTAGCAGAGAAACAGATTGTGTGATTTTACCATCTCTTCTCAATTCAGAGTTTAATTCACTAGCAGAGTTTGCAGGTGGATTCGTTCTAGCACGGTTTCAGAACCTCGGACGACAGTGGATAGAGAGCATTGATACCACACAATGGACAACTGCTGATATTGGGCAATTTCTCTCTTTGCTACCATTTACCCAGGATACTTGGGAATTCTCGCGGCAACTTCTTGGAGAGGACGAATCGGAGTACTGGTGCAGAACTGTTGTCAATCCTTATCTGGCAGCTGGAACTCTTGATTATGCCATTGATAAGCTCATTTGTTATGGGAGACCATATGCAGCAATAGACTGCCTTAACGGAGTCCTTCATAATACGCAACACGTAGACAAAGGACAAGCAATCAGGGCCTTGCTTGAGGCGCTCGAGTCGTCAGAAAGCCCATCATCTATTGACGACTACGCAGTTGTCGAAATTATTGAAGCGCTCCAAATTGACGAAAGCATAAATCCGTATGACCTTTTCCAAATCGAATGGGCATATCTTCAGCTATTGGAGAGACACTCCAAAGCTTCCGCGAAATTTCTGGAATGGCGCCTTGCAAAGGAACCGAAATTCTTCTGTGAAATTATTAGACTTGCCTTTCCATCTAAAAACGAGGATCTTCCGAATGAGGAATCTGGGGAGAATGCTTATTATCTGCTTAGTAAGTGGCATATACCACCAGGTTTGTGTGAAGATGGATCCTATGATGGCGACTTTCTGAATTCATGGCTTGAAGTGGTAAAGACTGAATGTACCCAAACCGGTCACTTGGAAATGGCTATGACCATGGTGGGGCATGTGCTTATCCACGTACCTCCAGATTTAGATGGAATGTGGATACATCGTTCGGCTGCAGCAGCACTAAATGCACTAGATGCTGATGACATGCGGAATGGTTTCTGGACCGAGCTCTATGCATCACGTGGCGTTCATCCAATAGATCCAACAGGTGAATCAGAAAGAGCGCTGGCAGCTAAATATCGAATGCTGGCAGAAGCTACCGAGGGGGCCAATTATTTTCGCTTGGCTGCTTCCCTTCGGCAATTGTGTGAAAGATATAAGGATGAAGCTGAACGTATAGCTTCCGAAGGTGCCTTTTGAGGATTCCTAAAAACTGGGAAATCACTCGAGGCTTTATAAAGGATTTATAACTAAATGCAATCCTCTTTAGAACGTTTTAAAGAATTCATAAAATATTAAAAAATTAAGAAAACGGAATTACATGAAAGCGTCACCCTCATTCAGGGAAGATGATTTCATGCCTCCGCCTCCTCAGTCTTTCTTGAAGTGCAGCGTTTGCAGATCTGCATGTGGCTCACAGGGTCGATCTCATTTGTGGTCATGTAGCCCATAGCGGTAAGCCAACTTACGACGTCCTTAAGCTTGCCTGGAATACCCAAAGAATCCGCCAAGGCGTATGGGACTATAGGTCGGCCCTCTGCCTCAAATTGAGCTACGGTTAATTCTAGTCGTGCCCACAGGTCATCTCTGTCATCTTCTTGATCTATATCTGGAACGATTCCTTCCGATTCACTTTGCTCACCCGGTGAGTCCTCCGAATCATACCCATAAGCAAAATTTTCGCTATCAACCGCACTTGCGTGAGCATTGTAAGTAAGATTCTCATTTTTATGAGTGCCCGAGCTTTCCACAGAAGGTAGAGATGAAAATTCTCTCTCTTCTTTCTCTTTCTCTTTCTTACTTACTATACTTACACTATCTTTACTGGTATCGGTTGAACTGCTTACAGGATTGCTTATGGCTTGCTTACAGGCATTATCCGGTTCGCATGGCGCTGGTTTTAGTCTTACAATGTCATCGAAGCCTACGAAGTTATCACAATCCTTGAGGCTAAACACAGTCTTGCGGGCGGTTCTAGTATGCCCTTCCTCGATCTTGATCGAATCAGATAGTTCGTCGGTCACGATCTGCACTTTTTGCATTAGCCCACCAGCTCCTTTTTGGCCATGGATGATCTGAGACACTCGGCTTGGCGCGATATTGAGCTTTTCTGAGATCATGTCCCTGGTCAAGCCTTCTGGTCCAGCACTTACCAGGAGCATGATAACGTCCCTCTCCCTGGCTGTGAGCCTCTTAATCAGCTCTTCACCATCTCTATCGGTGAACAGGGCTCTTGCCGCGTCAAAGTCATCCTCTGTGGCCAGATAGTGGCCTTCAGCGTCCTTCTGCCTCTGGTAGCGGTATATCCCTGTGTGGGCTATTAACAGGTCCATGAAGATGGGTGCATTGCGACGGTTGCTGGTGTCAAGCCATTCAATGCGATCATGGAAGGGGATCACCACATCTATGTATCCCTCATCTCGCAAGATTTGGAACATGCATCGGCAAACCAATACATCTTCATCCACAGGATGAGATACCTCACCTTTGCCATAACGCTCCACGGTCAAGCCATTGACCTCCCTGGTGAGTTCGGTCGAGTCGTCGACATTGATGGGCAGTTGTCGGTTGAGCACTTGGATATCCTGCGATCCATCAACTGAAGTTATTGCCCAGGTCTGCTCGCTGCCGATAAATAGGGTCATAGGTTTATGATTAGCTACGGTCCTGTGGGCATATGGTTCATGGAAATTAGAGGAGGTCTGTTTGATTACGGTATCGAGATCCGCATTTCCAGCCATATAGTCATCCAGCATCCTTAGCACCCTATCCCCATCGCTGTGGTAGAACCCGGCCTTTGCGGACATTGAGCCCTGGATTTTCATCTCTCTCGCTAGATGATGGGCAAACATGTTCAAGGTCCATGTCTTACCTCCGCTCGACTCGCCTGACATCTTAGGATGAAGCCCAGTCGATTGGTTGATGTTTTGGACTGATATGCAGCAAGCCAGTTTCCTGAAAGTAGTGTCTGCGCCTAACACTCGTCTTCGGCAGCTATCCACAAGATACTGAAGGGGATCGCCATTCTTCAGCACATCTAGGGCCTTTGCCTTAACCTCGTCAGAGAACTCCTCTTTGTCACTCTTCGGGGAATGGTCGAGGGGGTAAAGGTTGTCGTAGCTTATTCCATAATGAGAAAGTACATCCGAATAGCCCTTTAGGAATTTGTGGAATTTTTCTTCTTTTTCCCTGCTAAGACTTCCCCTCTTCAAGGCTATTTGAATAAATGGCTTTTCGCATCTCCATTCCCACTTATTGAATTTCTCGTGCTTTTCGGCTTCTGCTTCGTTCTCCATCAGGATAGCGAGTGCATCGAGCACGGTTGGGCCCTTAGGCCCTTCTTTGTGGGATGCTTCAGCCTTAGCTATCGCCTTGTTGATAGTGTCCCATCTGTAGCCATCATTCGGTCTCTCTGCCCATTTGCTCTGTGGGCTAGATGACATGATGGCATAGATCTCCTTCTCAGAGAATCCTGCTTCCCACAGTTGTCACTGGCGGTCTAAAATTGCTCAATAGTGGCGGAATAAAATTGTCCACCTGCCAATCCC
>MTKX01025233.1_pt1 | contig 13770 bp, 11 predicted proteins | sample 1042771 | NCBI WGS metagenome assembly MTKX01 (sample SAMN06212183, study PRJNA360534) | anaerobic digester metagenome | biome: Wastewater treatment plant; material: sludge; isolation source: anaerobic digester fed with sludge from wastewater treatment plant | place: Denmark: WWTP Randers ... | reverse complement strand
TTTGCTTACCCATATCTTGGAGTTGCCGCCAGGCTGGAATGGAGAGAGGACGTTTTCAAAAAACTGGCTGTTGTTAAACATGAAGCTGACCGTTCCAATGAAAGTTCCATTCCGGTCAAATACGGGCATCTCCGAGTCGATTGCATAAACGCCCTCCACTGCCTTTATAAGATGGAATCCAGAATACAATTTAGTGTTAATAGTATTATTTATATGCTCCTGGCTCTTCAGATTCACTCCTTTCACGCTTTCAAATGATGGAGGCTCTACCTCGCGCACTGTGCCGGCAGCATCGATGGTAATACAATCGATTACAGAAGGATCGACCAGCGCGAGCCTAGATAGGATTTCCTTGGCCTTAGGCCCATCAATTCCCGTTTCCGAAAGAGCTATGCTGGCATCTATAAGTGCTGTCTCAATTTTGGCTAGATTTGCGCTGACAGAGTCTGAAGCAGAGACAAGCCTCCATAGAACTTCTCCGCTTGCATTCTCTGGCCCAAAAGTAATGCCGTCCAACGCTTTTAGTTCAGGGGAAATAGCCTCTTGACTAAACGGTTCAGATTCCTGTCCCGGGACAATGCCTATCGAGAGGAGCAATCCCATGGCCAGCATAATGGCCCCAAGCTCTTCATTGATCATTGAAACTCACCTACTCCTAAATAATGGCTAAGCTATTTTTATTTTTAGGTGTCTTTAACTAAAAATGAGGGATGGCAATCCGGGACGGGAGTGAGGATAAAACGATAACTGCCTCGGAGCGCCAGACTTCTTCGTCTGACCCTTTGTAGATATAGACAGTTGCGGCAATCTGGAATAAGGATCAAGGCAGCCATCCGATATTAAGAGAACGGCATCGGTTATGCCGGAAGGACCTGCGCATGAATAAAAAGCTAAAATTTGCCGCAAGGTCTCTTATGCACACATTCATGGAGGGAGAAGGCCAATTCCAGTCTCGGAACTCCGCCTAAGTTCATGAGGTCCACTGGATCTCTGGGATAATGACTAAAAAGGTAGTCTGCCGCGATAATGACGAAAAAAAAAGTGTTTAACTCAAACACGCGGCTTTAATTAAAAAGACCCAGAAACTCGTAGAATGCTTCCGGTTCGCCTCCTGTGATTGTCACCTCGCCCTTCTCAACTGCCTCATGAGGATCGAGTTTTCCCAACCCCAGATTCTTCCATACCAGAGAATCGGTGGCAACTGTGAACTCTGCATTCTCTGCCTCTTTGGGCAATGCCTCAAGAATTCCAGTCCTGATATGCAAGGAGTAGTCGGACTGCTCTGCGCTATTCTTCATTTCTGTCAAGCTCAGCGCAACAATCATATCCTTATCCAAGGATTTTGTGGCATTGAGTCTTACAGCCATGATCCTCAGGAGATCGCTAATGGGCATAAACGGAACAAAGTGATCGTCAATGGCCCCAAAACCACCCGGTGTAATCTTCACCTGTCCTGTCTCCAGTAGATACTCAGAGAGCAAATAGTCTCTCTCTTGAGCATTGAATGTCTTCTCTGCCAGAGCGATCACCGATAGATTCTTGGTCTCCCGTGCTCCGGTGTTCTTCGGATTGAGAATTAGGACATCATCAGCAAGCTCAAGCGCCCATTCCGCTTTCCCTTCATCCAAGGCCTGCCTGGCTTTGTCAGCAAGCTCCTCAACTCCCCCAGCAAGTTCCGCTGCCATTTCAGCCTCATCCTGAGGAGAATGCGTATAAAGGTCTCTGCATCTTCCTGTAAAGTATCCCCGATACCACCAGAATATCTCGTATATGTTCCGGTCAACCTGGCCGTAAGTCTGCTGCAGATAAGGATCTTCTGCCAGATGGGCAGGCAGCTCTACCAGCCCTTTGATCTCTCCCGGGGTGAGACCTCTATTCATGTACTGAACCGTCTGGTCATGAATGAACTGGATGGCGTCACGATAATTGGTGAGCTCACGGCTGATATTCTCCGCTCCCTTTAGAATTGGATGAGGCCCGTGACAGAGAACCAGGTATTCTGCATTCAAGCTCCTGTAGAAGTCTATGCGATCTATATAGGAGAGGGGATCTCTGGGATAAGCACCGCGCAATGTGGTTATTGCTGGGAAAGCCTCATAGAAATTGGCTATCTGAACCATTAATTTCTTTTCCGGCAGCCACACAACCAGAACATCGCGGGTCTCACCCGGCACTGTGAATAAGTTCAGTCGCACACCGGAGATATTGATGTCCATGCTGTCTTTGACGGTAATGGTGGGAGGCATATAGCCAGAAGGCCCACGCCATTGAACCGCAAAGAGGGCCCCTCCGGAGTCATTTCCCGGATCTCTGCCGAAAAGAGCGCCGCTCATCATGCCTCCGCCTATGGCTCGGCCGGGGAACAACTGGCCAAACCAATCTGCGAATAAAGTCTGGTTAAAATTCTCGCTTGCGATTATCTCCGTACGGTTGTTGCCTGCGAAGACCGAGGCACCATGGATATGGCAGTCGTGGTGGTGAGTGTATATGATGGCTTTTACCGGTTTTCTATCAAATATATTATCTAATGAATCGTTGAATGCCTTTTTAAAACGATCTCTGCTGCGATTATGCTCTCCCCGGGATCGATTACGATGAGACCATCAGTCCCCTCGATCAGCACCGGATTATACCGGTTGTAGCCACGGGCGACATAAACACCATCCGAGACATTTAGCACTTAAGGCGGATAGAATGCCTCCGTGAAACTTGCCAGCTTGGGATTTGTAGCCACTGCCTCCGGTTCGAACGCTGTTGCCAGCGCCAATATTGATGCAAAGACAACAAACAGTAGAACCAAACCTGTTCTGCTTTTCATACTCTTCACTCCTCAATCAAAACTTCATTCTATTGGAAATGGTTATATGTATCAAACGTATTTGAAACTATGGGAAAAATTCAAAGCATATTGGGGATTTTTCATGATCTCGGGGATTTGCCACACTATCAGAAAGAATATAAAAATAAAGTTCAAAGAAGAAATGCTGAGCGGAAAAATCCAAATAATTAATATAAAAAATTTGAAGGATTTTTTCGTTCCTTTTTTACTCTGCTTTCTCATATATTCAGGCTTTTCAGCGGAAGGAGCTGCAAATGAATTCATCAGCCCACCCGCCGGTCAGACCGGATATGCTCAAGCGGAGAGATTCCTGCCCGCGAATGCTACTTCTTCCATATTCAATGCCAGCGTTGATCCTCACTGGATAGCGGGAACACAATCCTTCTGGTATCTGAGGAACAGCAGAAACGGTCAGGAATTCATGCGGGTCGACATCCATAATAGGTCCAAAGTACCGGCGTTTAATCATACGTCGCTGGCTGCAGATCTTTCCTCCGCTACTGGCGAGCCGGTTGATGCTTCTCACCTTCCCTTTTCTGAGATCACAGTCACTTCTGAAGGATTGGACGGAATAGAAACGATAGGTTTTGAGGCCTTTAACCGGTCATGGCAGTTTACCTTCAATAACACTGATGCCCAATTGATAGAGACGCCTTCTCCGCCCCAGCCGGAACCTGGAGAGTCCCTCTCTCCAGACGGCAATCTGGCAGCCTTCGTCAGGGACCACAATCTCTGGATCAGGTCTACTGAGACGGGAGAGAAAACTCAGCTCACATTCAATGGGACAAAGGATTACGCCTACGCCGAGCGCTCCGAGACGGTCTCACATCCCGTATCCCTGGTCAGGCTCAATGAAACAGCAAAGCCCTATGCCGTCTGGTCACCAGATTCGAGCAGGATAGCCACATTCAGGATGGATCAGAGAAATATCTCGGAGATGCACCTGCTCCAGTACGTTCCCGGCAATGACACCCGACCCAGGCCCTGGAGCTACAGGTTTGCCACGCCTGGAGACGAGATCCTTCCAATGTACGAACCGGTGGTAGTCGATGTCACCCAAAAAAAGATCATAGCCGTGCAGAGCCCCGCCCAGCCAGAGGTCTCCCTTATGGATACGGAAGAGGATGTGCTGCAGTGGTGGAGCGATGACAGCCTGACTATGTACTCCCTTTATGCTGAGAGGGGGGAGAAAGCCCTGCAGCTTCTCCAGACCGATCCGGTCACCGGCAAGACGGAAAAGATCCTGGAGGAGAGGGGCAGTACGTTCGTCGAGGCGAACCTCGATTATGCCAGCCAGCCCAACATCCAGATCCTAAAGAGCGGAGATGTGATCTGGTTTTCAGAAAAGGACGGCTACGGTCATCTATATCGCTATGATCGGGACGGCAGGCAGAAGAATCCCATAACGTCGGGCACCTGGGCGGTAAGACTCCTGCTCTATGTGGATGAAAACGCTTCAAAGATATATTTCCTGGCAGGGGGAAGGGAACCAGGGCGAGATCCCTACTACCGGCATCTGTACTGCGTCAGCCTGGATGGCAGTGGCCTGCAGCTTCTCTCCCCAGAAGACGCCGATCATAATGTTGTGGTCGATCCCACCGGGACGGCTTTCTTGGACACCTACTCCACTGTAGAAGAGCCTCCTGTATCGGTTATCAGGAATAAAAACGGGAGCATTATCATAAATCTGGAGACTGCCGATATCCAGAACCTCAAAAACATGGGCTGGAAGCCCCCAGAAAGATTTTCCGTCAAGGCCCTGGACGGCCAGACCGACCTGTATGGCCTGCTCTTTAAGCCTGCAAGCTTCAACACCTCAAAAAAATATCCCATAGTGGAGACGGTTTATCCAGGCCCCTGGACCATTGTCACTGCCAAGTCGTTTCCTGTTGATATGGCCTGGATCAATAAGATATTCTGGAGAGCTCAGGCAGTCGCAGAGCTGGGATTCATAGTGATCACTCTGGACGGGCCCGGCACTCCCTTCCGCTCCAAGGCATTCCATGATGCCTCTTATGGGCATCTGGGCGATGCTGGAGGGCTGAATGACCACATTAAGGCCATAAAGGAGCTTTCTGAGGACCGTCCCTACATGGACCTGGATCGCGTGGGGATGTTCGGCCACTCTGCGGGGGGGTTCATGACCGCGCAGGCTCTGCTCAATTATCCAGATTTCTATAAAGCGGGAGTGGCCTCGGCGGGAGACTATGATAGCCGCTTCTATGGTGCATTCTGGGGCGAAAAGTATGAGGGGCTTAATGCCTCTGATTATGCAGAGCAGATCACTTCATTGAAGGCGGGTAATCTAAAGGGAAAGCTGCTGCTTGTTGCAGGCGATGTTGACGACAATGTCAATCCCTGCATGACCATGCAGCTTGTTGAGGCTTTCATCAATGCTGACAGGCCCTTCGATCTGCTTATTATGCCTAACAGGAACCACGACCTGAGCTATGATCTATATTATCTGCACCGGTTGTTCGGATATCTGGAGGAGAATCTGGGGCAGGTTTATTAGATCCGCATGGAGCAAGGGAGAACACCCATTCTTCCGATGCTTTCCTGGAAGCCATATAGGCCCACTCTGATTTGAGAGGTAACAGCAAACCTTTAATCTCTAGCAAGCACTGATTACTGTCAGATGGCAGAAACTTCCTGATTGACCAGCCTTAAAAGAGTTGACCTATCATGATACAAGACCAGAGTTATGCATCGCTAATTGTGGCGGTAATCCTGATCTCTATGACGAATTCGTGCTTTGCTTCAAATATAGACTCCGGCATAAATTCATCCGAGGATGATAATAATTCGTCCAAAATCTCCTTGGGAGATGCGATAGATTTTCTTATGCCGAAGGCCGTCTGGGAAAATTTTTATAATTTGACTCAAATTCCTCGTCCTTCCCACGGAGAAGAGCAGATAAGCGCCTATCTGGCGGATTTTGGCAAAGACTTGGGTCTGAAGACTACTGTAGATGAAGTCGGCAACGTCCTTATTCGCAAGCCTGCCACTTCAGGAATGGAGAACCGGAAAGGGTTGATTCTTCAATCTCACATGGACATGGTAGCTCAGAAAGACACGGACAAGGACTTTGACTTTCAGACGGATCCCATTCAGGCCTATATACAGGATGGATGGGTAAAAGCCAATGGTACAACTCTAGGTGCTGATGACGGTATCGGTGTTGCCATTATCATGGCCCTTTTGGAAGATAAAAACCTAGTCCACGGTCCCCTAGAGGCACTCTTCACAGTCAACGAGGAAGACGGTTTTACTGGTATCCAGGGGCTTAACTCAGATCTGCTAATGGGTGATATTTACATAAACGTAGATTCGGAGACGGAGGGAGAGTTTACTATCGGCAGTGCTGGGGGCCTTAATATCGATGCCAGGAATAATTATTCCGAGGAAAGGACTCCTGCCCAGATGGCTGGATATAAAATCGCCATCAAAGGGTTAAAGGGAGGCCACTCCGGAATGGACATAAACCTGGGCAGAGGAAATGCAGCCAAGATCCTATCTCGTCTGCTATGGACTTCCCAAAGATTGTTCGGCTTGAGGATTGCTTCCTTTAACGGAGGAGATCGTTACAACGCCATACCCAGAGAAGCAGAAGCAGTTGTAGTAGTGCCAAAATCAGAGGCCGATTCCTTCTCTGAGTACGTCCAGGAGTTCGAAGCCACTGTTCAAAAGGAGCTTTCAACCACAGAGCCAAGTTTGGCTATAACGGTTGAGAATGCTGATCTTCCAGAAAAGCTACTGGGAGAACAATCAGCCGTAAACCTGGTAAGTGCCGTGTACAGCTGTCCAAATGGCGTCTTGAGGATGAGCGATGCAGTTCCTGGGCTAGTAGAAACCTCTACCAGCATGGGTATCCTGAAGGCAGAAAATGGGCAGTTTTGGGCTGGATTCCTCGTCCGCAGCTCCCTTGACTCGGCTAGAGACGACGTAGGCAATATGATCCTGAGTGTCTTCGAGCTGGCCGGTACTAACGCATCAATCCATGATAGTTATTCTGGCTGGGCACCTGACCCAGAGTCTCCAATACTGAGATTGATGAAGCAGGTCTATCAGGATAAATTCGGCCAAGAGCCGAAGGTCGCAGCCGTTCACGCCGGGCTGGAGACTAGCGTGATTGGAGAAAAGTACCCTGGAATGGATATGATCTCAGTGGGCCCCACCCTGCAAAATGTCCATTCACCAGATGAGCGCTTAGAGGCCTCGACCGTACCCAAGGTGTACGAGCTGTTGACTGAAACGCTGATGCGAGTTCCAGTTAACTAACAGATGCGATTTTTTACCTTCTTTTTTTACACAGCACCCTCCTCTGCGAACTGCTTGAGATTCATTTTGAAATAATGACCTATATGAGCCATATCGATGGGAATGTTTGGATTACTCAGAAGACACATCACATTGATTAAAAAAAATCAGCAAGCATCAAACAAAACTTGCTCCTGGGGTGGATGCAAAGAAGGCATGATTACTAAACATGGTTGAATGATATTAGCCAAAAAGATTTATAGTAAGAATATATTATGTTTATATATATGAAAGCGATTTGCTTAATATTATTGATCCTGATGACCACGGGAATCTGTGCAGCAGAGATTCCATACCTGGTTGGGAACTGGACAGGCACTCAGAATACATATGTTGCAGAAGATGGCTCTTATAAGCGGTTAGAAAATGAAAGTACCAGTTTGGCTATTACCGAGCAGAAAGACCGACTCTTTACAGGATATGTGACATATCCCTCGGATGGGAAAGAGATTGTAGAATATTTAGCCGGTGCAATTGGCCTGGATAACAAAACGTTCTATGTGAGTGAAATGAATGAGGGATATGACTTTGGTACGATTATTTCTGAAGATCAGATTGAGCTAATATATCTTGCCGATGGAGAAAAAGGAAGGACAGTTATTAATATACTTTACCGTATTAAAGAATAAATTTGCTAATTAATATTTTTTAAATTTGAATTTATTGAATACGCGAAATCGCTGCGCGATCCTGATTCTGGTTGTGATTTAACAAAATTAATAAATATAATATGACATATACAGTTTGAGTTTATGGACCCAGAGGACTTCTAGCTTGGGAGAGTGGCACGTTCTGTAGAAGGGCGCGCCGCCCCACCAAGGAGACTATACTTCTATGGCTCCTGGGAGGAGATGTCCTGCGTGTTTCCGAGGTTGCAGCATGAAGGTAGAGCATGCAGACACGACGTTACGTACAAAACCGCTCGGTTCATATAAAATCCTCCTCAGTCTCACTACACCAGAAAGCCAATCGGAAAACGAAGAACGACAATTTGTTTCGGGGTGAGGATAAAACAATATTGGTCCATTATCCTAGCGAAATTAGAAAAGGATGGCGTCCGGCAGGATAAAAAATAGAGATTGGCTTGGGGAGGTCAGCTTGATCGCGGCGGCAATGAATCAGATTTCAACTCTGCGCATGCGCCCTGAACGTATTCATAGCCAGGCATAGGAAATGGATATGTGCTATTTCGGAAATCCCATGCCCATAGCGGCATACTTGACATTATCCCACCATTGTCACCGGTGCAACTCCCATTCATTCCCACAAATGTTTCATTCTTTACCCGACACTCACAGATCAAGGGCTTATCTGGATTGGATGCATTCTGGTTTTCCATGCATGGAGCACAATCGCAAATAGCCCAATACTTATCTCCGCTATAGCCTGTTGCGTTCTGATCACAAGCAGTTAGATTCCGCATCAAAATATCGCACCATCCGCGATAAGAATAAGTTGATACCCAATCATACTCAGTCCCATTCACTTCATACTGCCCGCTCTTGATGGCGGTACAAACAGGAGCTTGATCTATATCGCAAGGATGTTCATTAGTGCATTTGGCCTGGGTCAGGTTTTTGACCTCATAATCCTGGATTTCGCCTGTGTAAACAATATGGGTTTCATTAACTCTCATACAGTCGCAATCAGCTTTGTCTCCATGCATTTTGCAGTCGTTAGAGTCTGTACAAAGGGCGTGCCACCCAGTACAAACGACAAAATCCTGAGGCGCATCAATATAGGTGCTATTATCCGTTTTTTCATCCACTTCTGCTATACATATTGATCCATAACTCATTGCTATCCAAATTATGCATGCGATCGCTAAAGGTTGAAATCTCATCTTCTTTCCTCCAGTGACTCTGCTCTAAGTTTTAAATAATATCCCGCCATTAATGAAGAAAGAATTCCTCTACTCTCTCGCTTTGCACAGCTTGGCTTTCGGTTTGTTTGTTAGGAGCTTTGACCGAGCGAGCTTTCTTGATCTTCTTTGTCTGCTTTGTCTTACGAGACTTCGATCTTGCCTTTGATGCAGGTTCAGCAGTTGTATCATCAGTGACCTTCAGATATGCCTCTTCATCGCGCAATGAAAAGATCATCCCTCGCCCCTTCTGTTTCACTACGGTCTTGTTCTCGCGGCCAAGTCAACCTAATGCTCCATAAATCTCTTCGCGGGTTAGGGATGTGGTCTCCACTAGATACGCTAGATTGCTTGACCCCTTCTGATTGAGTGTTTTCCAAACGATACCAGCATTAGAGCCAAATACGGATTCTATCGTCATCTCCTTCATGATAAATAGAACGCGGTGATCCTCCTATTTGAATATATATGTTAATTATGATTGTTCGAGAGTTCTTCAATTAGCTCCCCTGAGAGTGACAGGATGTAATATTCAGGCGCTTTCACTAGCACCCAGTGGCTCTCAATAACCTAGAGCGCTATCCCAGGACGGGAAGGCGACAGCTTGCGGGCTTCTCTGCCAATTACTTTAGTCCCACCAGACTGATCGATCCACAAGATTCCCGGATATAATATGGCCTGGTCTTCGCCTATATGGATCTGGGAGACTTCGAGCAATCATAGAATCACTTGCACATTGCTTTGGATGGGCTTCCGACCACTGGAACATATATAAATTTATTTATTATTATATCTGTTGGCACCTCTTTTATTTTCCTCTTGCGTCCATACAGCCATAAATTGATATGAGTTTGCAGGTCCAGGCTGCCATCCTCATCGACATCCTCTTCCGGGACGCATTTATGGCCGGTCCATCCATCGGCATTTATTGCATCATAATAAGAGCTACTGAACCTGACAGCACCCTTCTGCCAGCTGAAATTGCTTGCTGTCTCATCCATGCCATCTGCGATTCTGTCCAAGGGGAACTCATGCCTCTCACAGATCCCCGCCGGCTGGGTGGCAAACTGGCCGAAGAAGCCTTTACCCTCCGACCAGGCCCCATTGCCATATTCGATATCAATCTCGTGACTGGCATCCAGATAGTTAAAGAGGCCCAAGACCTCATTTTTAATCAGAATATCCCTGAGGCGGCCCGCAACATAAAAAGTATAATCCCCGTAGCCCAAGGGATTGACGGCGACAACCTCAGGGCAATACCATTTGCCGGCTCCCTCATCTCTGGTGATCTTCAGATGAAGTCTTCCCCGCTCATCAACCCAGACATTTCTGATGCTCTTGCTCCAATAATTGTTATCAGGCCCCTCTGCTCTGCCTAGAGAATCTCTTACATGCCACATAAGATCCGAGAATCTGATCCTGCGACCCTCACTATAGGGCATCAGGGCAATCCTTCCATGCCAATTTCCATTTTCATCCGCAGCAACTTGCGCTATCCCTCTGCCGTCGCCATAGCCATCCAGAGCGGAGGCATAGCCGTCTGCGGAGCATTTTAATGTATAATGTGCCAGAGGACGGGCACCATCTAAAGAGAACGTCCCATGAAATGAGTTGCCTTCAAATCCTAGCTCAGGGACTTCTAAGTTGATATATACGTTTTTTATGATCTCATTATTAATTCCATCAATTATTTCTAAATAGATCTTTCCTTTGCGCTCGCTTCTTTTCCTCTCGTTTCCTTTGCTCTTTTTTTCAGCGCTCTGACAAAAGCAATGGCTATTCAGGCCACAAAGCTCATTGTCCCTGGAAAAGGCCCTAACCTCCCCTGCACAAAGAAGATTTTCTGGTCTATCTTGCCGCCGGTTATAAGCCGGAGGGCAATCCCCACCGCTCATTACCCCATTGCTCCTCTAATTGGTTTATCCTCCTCAGCCGGCAAAGCTCTTCTATCAGGCACATAGGGACTCAAAAAGACTCAATCCACTCTGGCACGAAAAGCCTTTTGGCTGCTGGCTGGTGCCAGAAATAGAGCTTGATCAGCGACCTGAGAGGAAAAGACAAAGCTATGCCTCAGGATATGGCCCGCGCCGATGGGATGGATCTACTTGCCAAGTGTTGATCTTTCTGATCTTTCGACTAGACATTCGATTATATTGTCTTATTAGCAAAGCTCAGGCTATATATTATCAAGCGGGATAGCTGCGGCCTATTCTACCAGCAGAAGGCAACGCGCCCCCAAGAAGGAAAGATACTTCAGGAATAACCAAGAGATATCCCTTAGGTGATTCCGATGAAAAAGCTGAACCGAAAAGATATCAAGATTCTTAGAAAGCTAGCACCATGCCAGGAGCCGGATGATTCCGGCAGCCTGCTCGCATCCATCTCCAACTACTACATCACCGACCGGGAGGACTTCCAGTCCCGGCTGGAGAAGCTATCGGACAAGGACCTCAGGTACCTGGCAGAGAGGGCCATGGACGGCTCGGAGTGTCTGCTTTGCATAGCGCCGCAGTGTGCGGAGACCTTTCTTTCCGCAGTGGAGAGAAGGCTTGCCAGAGAGACAGCGGGAAGGTTGAGGGAGATCTTTGAGAACTCAACCACAGGCGGGGAGGGATGATGGGCTGTTTTGTCTTTATGGCTCAAAGTGATCGGAGATGAAGGCTATATCTGAGCTCTGCCATGGCCACGCCGGGTGCAGAGATCTTGATAAGCAGAATCCCGCCGTCCATGCGGCATCTCCTACTAACCGCAGAATTCTTATAACATTAGTTGAATGCAGAAAAAGTTATATACTATTACGATTACCTTGCTGCTATCAGGCAGCATTCTGCCTAATGGCGGCTCAGGAGCTATCCCCTCAGCTATCCCTTCATTACTGAGCCGTCTGCTCCTTTTAGCGATGTGCTGAAATCAGGATTGTTGTCTCCTCTGGCACGGATGCATGGGGATGATCTATGGCAAGAGGAGACCATTGATTTGCTGCTGTCTGATTCGGCATCTTCTCCCTTCGTGCAGAAGCTCTATATTTAAAGGCATAAAGCCCGACAGGTTTGATGCCCGACAATCTTTAATTACTTTGAATGTATATAAATCTTATGCTTCGATGCATAGCTCCTATAAATCGATATATAATTGTTTAAAGAAATATTAAACCAGACCTTGAAATATTAATATAAATTATCATGGATGAGGCGATCATCCATGCCTAACGCCCGGGCTCCATCTGAGTTGTTAAAGAGAGGGGGGACCATGGGCCACGGGACTAAATCCCGCCCAGGTACTCTTCGCCGCCGTATTGCCGAACCCAGGGATCGTTAGGAATTAATTTTGATGGATCCACTCCTTTCGGCAATAGGTTTACATCATTGGTGGTATAAGATCCCCTATTCATCTCATCCATTCCATCTATCTTGTGGACTATACCGCTGCTGGTATTGTTTGCCAGGATGTAGGGCTTTGTGAGATCAACCGGCCCGGTCATCTTCTGCATAAGCAAGTTGGGATCCTCACCGAAATGCTGCCGGACCCAGGCATTCCATTGCTCTGCCAGGACATTAAATGTGGGGATATCCTGAGCGGCATAGGCTGTAGCCATCTTCCATGACAGCGTCGTTCCATTGATCATAGCCTGCTGGGTGGCATCATATCCCTGGGCAGCGGGAAAGGCAATAAAAGCCACTGCCATTAGTACGAATAATACCGATTTCAATATTTCCACTCTCCTGCCTTCCTTTCTCTTTCCTTCACAAAACATTTTCGGTTGCATGACCTTCCGTCTTTTTTCCTTGAACAATCTTCTTGGCCTTGCGCCCTATGGGAAGGAAATCGATTTATTCGTGGATTGATAAGATCCTAGAGGGTAAAGGATCTGCCCAGTTCATGATTCAATTATGGCGGGTGAGGAGAGATGAAGCTTTTGGGAAGATCGGCTGCATTGTTGCTGTCCGCAGCCATTTTGCTGCTGATAGCTAGCCTTGCAGTTGCAGATGGATATTGGATGCTTGATGGCGTTTCAAGAGGTTATGGAGGCAGGGATGATGTCTCTACTACATGGGAAAATGTTTCTGATACAGCGGTTATGGGAAGGTCAACCTGGAAATGGCCTGAAATGGATCAGCCGGCGATAACCGTCTCCGGTTTTTCCTGGAATGACATCCCTCCCCTGATGGAGCCTGGACAGAGATATAATCTGACAGTATACCTGGAACAAATAGAAAACAATTGGGCAGGCAGCAGCATTGTGATATATCCGGGATGGCCCAACAATATCCATGACCTGAATTACCTCAACATGTCCGGGGTGGGCTATGGTCCAAGGGTTGATTTCGGAACCGGGGACGGATTGGTGGGCAATAATACATTGACAATTTATGCCCCCTATCATCAGCCGGCTGACCCTCCCTATTATGCATTGCTGATAAATTGCTGGCTGTACCATGATTGGTATGCCGTCCAGTATCGGTATAAATGGATGGAAGGAGATGCACCCTCAAATTATGAGCCGCCGAAGATACTGATCGACAGCCTCGATCAGGGCTTTATGTCTGCTTCCCATTGGGGCGATCCAATCTGATCCTAGCTTCTAAAGGCAGCTCCCGTAACCGGACTCTCTGAGATAATAACCCCTATGTCTCAGCCAGACCATCTCCATCTTGCCTCTCCTTTCATTTTTCCAGCCGCTCTTTAAAGTCAGACCAGAACATAGAAAGCCTTCTATAGCTTCTTCATGCCACTTACAAAGCTTGATATC
>MTKX01011959.1_pt1 | contig 13788 bp, 15 predicted proteins | sample 1042771 | NCBI WGS metagenome assembly MTKX01 (sample SAMN06212183, study PRJNA360534) | anaerobic digester metagenome | biome: Wastewater treatment plant; material: sludge; isolation source: anaerobic digester fed with sludge from wastewater treatment plant | place: Denmark: WWTP Randers ... | reverse complement strand
CTCCAATGCCAACAATCGCCACATCTGTATTTTTAAGAGGTAGGCTGGCTATGGCTTCCTGGTATTTACAATCCAAACAAAAAGCCATGGTAATTTTATCCTTGATTTCGTCTACTTTTTCCATTTGCTTATCCACACCAATTACTTCATGACCCATATCAGTAAGTTTTATAGCCAGAGAAGTTCCAAAATTTCCCAATCCAATGATGATAAATTTCATAATTTAAACGCATTTAGTTGATTAAGATACTTTCAGAAGGGTAACGTCCAACCCATGTAGATGATTTTTTGAAGAATGCGATCAAAATAGTAAGCATATTTATTCTACCAACAAACATGGTTAAAATTAATACAATTTTGCTAGCTCCGCACAAATGAGGCGTAATTCCGGTACTGAGGCCAACAGTGCCAAAGGCCGATATGCATTCGACGGCAATATTCAGGATGCCTTTATCGGTCTCGAATATTGATACAAAGAATATGGATAGGAAAATAACAAAAATGGATAAGAAAATGACGGCGAAGGCCCGATGGATCGAAACAGGAGAAATTTCACGTTTAAAAGCCTCCACTCGTTGTTTCCCTCGAATAATACTTAAAATATTCAACCATGCCACGGCAATAGAACTCGTTTTAATTCCACCGCCTGTCGAAGCTGGCGAAGCTCCTATCCACATCAACAAAATGGTAATGAGGAGAGTAGAAATATGTAAAGCTGATACATTCACTACATTGAATCCAGCAGTTCTGGGAGTTACAGCGCTAAAGAATGAGATTGCCAATTTTCCTCCAAAACTGTGTTCATACAAGGTATTGTGATATTCTAAAACAAAAAATAAAATAGTGCCTACTAATAGCAACAACAAGGTAGTATTCAATACAATTCTGGTGTTTAAGTTAATNNATCCAGGGAGCGGTTTTGGCTGGCTTTTTGCCGATGATTTTTAGAAACCAAAATTTCAATTTCAATGCAATAAATCTCAATAAATTGAAAAGAATAGGGAACCCAATTCCACCTAAAATAACCAATAAAGCAATGGTCATCTGCAGGGAATAATTATATCGCAGCGCCGGATCGTAAAGATTGTTGGTCAATGTAGAAAACCCTGCATTGCAAAACGCAGAAATTGCATGAAATATGGAAAAGAATATACGGTCGGATTGGAACATAATAAGAGATTTACCGACGCACTCATAAATAATTAAAGCCCCTGTGGCTTCAACAATAAACGTAATTAAAATAATTCTTTTTAAAGTGCCGAAAACTTCGGCCATTTTTTCAGTATCGGTCATTTCATGCAGCATGATCTGATTCTCGTATGTGGAAGATCCTCTGAAAAAATAACTAAAATAACTGGCAAATGTCATAATCCCTAATCCACCAATCTGAATCAAGAAAATGATGATGATTTGTCCAAATTCGGTAAAATAAGTAGCCGTATCCTGAACAGTAAGTCCTGTTACACAAACTGCACTGGTTGACGTAAACAGGGCATCTAAGAAACTTATTCGTGAGTAGGTGGCATTGGGCAACATTAATAAAAATGTCCCTATAACGATAATGAAAAGAAAACTAAAAATGAATAATTGTGCGGGATTTACGATTGTTCGTTTAAAACTGAGATTCAATGCCGAAAATTCCCTCAGGAATACCGCTGCGGTGGCAAAATATAACCAAAATGAATTTTGTAAAAATATGGGCAACTCTATGGATGTAATTCCACAATACTGTATAATCATGCATAAAAGCAGAACCAGTAAAATTAGGTCGAAAGGCAGGGATTTTAACCTTGGACGAGTTGCCTTTAGAATATATCTTCCAATCAAAGAAAAGCATCCTGCTATGATAGTAACAATATAAACCAGGAATAAATATTCGAGTTCATTGGGTTGTCGCTGAAATCCGAAATCATAAATAAATACAAGAATTGATATCGAACTCAGCCAAAATGGTATGCGCAGGAGTTTCTCGAAACTTGAAAATTTTTTGTTTTTTCGAAAAATGAAAGAATTATTCACTGAAACAAAATCTTTTCATGATCACATCAGTCGTGATAATATTGCATAATATTCTTCTTGCCGAAAAAAGAATGTAAACCATTGCAATATTACGAAATTTATCCTTCGATTTTATGATGGTTCATATTTACTCTCTGTTTTCATCGATATCGGAGTAATTGCCCTTCTGTCCCTTGTTACTCGAGAATATGGCAAATTTGCAGTGTCATGTTATAACTGTATTCTTAGTCTGCGTAAAAGTGCACATCCATACTTCGGGGAAAAATCAACCTTCTTTTCAACGAGAAACAGCAGTAAAATGGGCGAATAGCGCTCTTTCTTCTTCTTCAATGTTCAGGTGTCGAGAGGCAGAGGTTTATTTTGCAATGAAGCGATCATCGCCCGCTTCTTCGAGTTTATTCTTGAACCTGTTATAATGATAATAAGTGGAAGGCACTGATTTGCTGCTTTTGAAGATATATTCATTCAACAGGTAATCATAGGTATAAGAAGCGTATTTACGACCCAGAGCCTCGGCCATGTTGTAGATCATTTTGAGAGTCAAGGGTTGTACTTTGCGATAATGAACTACTTTATCCTTATCTTTTTCGAACCCAAAGCCACTCTCGGTGATCTCATCGCTTACGTAATTCTCGGCATATAACTGTTGCTCCTTTTTGTCTTCATTCAAACGGTTAATCGAAAACAAGGCATGCAAGGAGACCGCCTCCAGATCGATATCTTTCTGATATAAAGCAGGATAAATGTATTGTTCGTCCGTTATGGGGATATTAAACTCTCGTAACTCGAGATGATCCATAATTACTATCCATGAATCTTCTGCTGGAAGGCAAGTGAGTGAATCGGGACCATCGAGGCAGACTCGTACGCCTAAAGCTCTAAGCTCTTCCATGTAAGAATTTACAAATCGAGTCAGAAAAATCGAATCGGATAAATTCTTCAAGAAAATACTCTTTTCGAATCTAATGCTATCACGCTGGTACTGTGTATATGCCGATAAATCGAGAGTCGGATATCGTTTCAGATTTACTTTATCGACGTATCCTGTAGGGATTAAATAAACAACAGCGCGTTTCGACGATTGATCCACGTATTGTTGAGCCAACTCCCGGTAGGGACTGCACCCTGCAAGTGTCATCCCTCCAAGCAATATCATAACCAATTTCGATAGACTTTTCATAGCACTATCCTTTTGTTTTATGGATTTGAAATAATGCACTTCAAGTAATAAAAAGAACCTTCTAATTTCGTGTCAAATATGCAAAAAATTTGCCAGAGATGTCAGAATGGGGACAGTGGGACTGAAAATAGGGAATGAAGGAATGGAGGGATGGAGACGAGGGGATGAGAGGATGGTGAATGGTGAATGGCGATTAGTGAGTTAAAAGTTGAAAGTTTATAAAGGTAAAAACGAAAGAAGGGAGGAAGGGAGGAAGGGAGGAAGGGAGGAAGGGAGGAAGGGAGACGTGGGGACTAGGAGACTGAGAGACGAGGTGGATTGGTGATGGTGATTGGTAAGTTAAAATTTATAAAGTTAAAAGTGGAGAAAGGGGGACGAGGAGACAGAGAGACTGGAATTTGGGATTTCGAATTTGTAATTTATAGTCGTAAGTTGTATGTTGTTAATTGTAAGTTGTTGGTTGTGGCTTAACCCCCTATTGTTAGAACTAAATTAGTGATGTTTTAACAAATTTATCATCTTTTTTAGTAATTTTGTTATTAAGCTCTTCATAAAATTCTTCAGACAGGGCAGAGAGCCATTTTGGCCTCTGTCCTCTGAAGAAAAATGTTTGTTTTGTTCTGTTCCCTTTCTTTTTGTTTATTACCCCGATATTTCCTTTTCAGCCATTCATTAAAAAACACTGCCGGCGGCAAGTATAATATTGAACTGATAGTCCTGCGAAAATATAGGTGTAAAAGAATCTATTCAGTACCTGCCTTCCTTGTGAGATGTCATCAAATTCATATTTTTTGCATACCAGTTCTTCTACTACATGGTTAAAACTTTCGATATGGGCATTCTGCTGAGGGGTTGCAGGCAAAATGAATTCCTGATCCACGAAGTTACTCTTTAGATAATCTTGAAGATCCTTTGCAACAAATCTTGAATCATTGTCGCTACGCAGGCATACTCTTACCTTTCCATCAATACAAGGTCGATAAGGTTGAAGCCAATCTTCAATTATCCTGTCAAAAAGCATAGCTACATTTTGATGCCGAATGGAATATTGAAAATCCCATGCAAGAGGTAAACGGGTAAAAGTATCCAAGAAGGTAAGTAGAAGAGCATTTTTACGTTGTCCACGTATGTAAATAAATTTGATGTCCATTTTAATTTTTTCAAATGGTTCTGAAGGCAAGGGCTGAGTAAATTGTACATATTGCTGTTTAGCCTTTTGAGGTGAAGGAAGCAATAGATGATTTTCTTTCATCAAACGGTATGTTTTGTTTTTACCAATGGCATAGCCCCTATCTTTAAGTAGGAAACCTTAAAATAGCCATTTTCCATAAATTTTCCACTCAGTGTAGTGCGAATATCTTCTATTACTTCTTCATTTGAAATCAACCACATACCATCTTTTAAACAATGTGTAGAAGCTGTCCTACCCCCCTTTACCCCCACGGGGTCGCTAGTAATAGGTGCTTTTACTCATACCTGCTATTGCTGATGCTTTATCTGCTTTCATACCTCTTGCTATAAATTTCCTGATTATCGCTTCACGTTCTTCCATTGTTCCATCTTTTTTTTAAAATTTCCGTCTACATTTCTAATTCAAGTTCCTTGTCTACAAGTAGCTTTTTTAACCACTCGTTCTCCTTTTCAAGTTTTTTGATGTCTTTTCTTCCCCGCTTAGCGTAACCCAGCAAAAGTGCAGACTCTCCGCCTTCGTTGTATTTCCTTTTCCATTCATAATAGGTTGTGGCATATATGCCGTGCTTTCGAAAAGTTTCCACAACACCATTAGTTTCAGCTTCCTTAAGAATCGAAACTTTTTCTTCTAAATTCCATGTTCTTTTCATATTCTAAAATTAGTGTTTTTAATCACTAATCGAGTCCAAAGATTTAAAGGGCTAAGACAAGACAACATACAAATCAACTAACGTTCTTTCAGAGATTCACCAAATAACCATATCACAGTAACTTTGGTCTAACTTTATTCATTCATTAAATTTTTCAAAACATGCAGATTGTTATCACGGGAATAAGCAAGGGATTGGGACTGGCTTTGACTAAATCTTTGCTGCAAAGAGTCATAGCGTGATTGGAATTTCTAGATCGGGAAAAGTTTTTAATGAACTCGAAAGTCTTTCTCTCCAATTCGGCAATGCCGGTTTTATTGGAATTACGGCCGATATCACTCAGGAAGTTGAATGGCAGCGGATTTATGAAATCATTCAGAATAGCATTGATACTATCCATGCGCTAATCAATAACGCTGGAATATTGATTAATAAACCTTTCACTCAAATGACGGCGGATGATTTTGATCGTATGTTTTCGGTCAATGTAAGGGCTTTTTTCTTTGGCATTCGAACCTTAATACCCCTGATGCGGTCGGGCTCGCACATATTAAATATTGGTTCCATGGGTGGGGTGCAGGGAAGTGTAAAATTTCCGGGCTTATCCTTATATAGTGCCTCGAAAGCTGCAGTAGCCGTCATGACCGAGGTGCTTGCAGAAGAACTCAGGCCTCGGGGCATTCATGTCAATTGTCTGGCGCCAGGTTCCATAAAAACTGAAATGTTCAGAGAAGCCTTTCTCGGAGTGGATGAAGCCTTCGATCCCGAAGAACTCGCGGAATTCATAAGCGATTTCGCCGAATATGGCTTCGAATTCTTTAATGGGAAAATCCTGCCTGTTTCGGTTACTACACCTTGACTTTATCAACTTTTTCTGATAGTGTAATTTGTTTTTACTATGTTTTTGCGGGAAATGACCCGAAATGAGCCATTACTGTTCTTTTTCTGTTTCTTCCTGTTTCTGAGGCTTAACTCTGGCAATCTTGAAATTTTCTCCTTCGATTGCCAGAGCTACAATTTTTCCTTCTTCATCCTTCTGGGTTCTCCATTCTATATCTTTCTGAGTTATGGCATTGAACCCCTTGATGGTATACTCGGCCAGAGTCCATAAATTAATCTCTTCGTTTCTGTTTGCCATTTCATCGTTCGATTTTTTCTGGAATAGTCCAACAACGGGTTTCACAATTTTGGCCAATAAATGAGGCCGGTCTTCATTTGTATTGTTTTGCTGTTGTGCGATCATTTCCATATAAATGGCTGTTTGTATGCGATGGATATTTTTAACTTCGGGAGGAGTTGTATGTATAGAAATATTTGTAATTTCTTTTGATGGCATGTTGGCTATAGGAATGAGAACTTGCCGCTGAGGCAAGGAAGTAGAAGTGAGCTTTGCAGCAGGTTGGATTTTGCGGGTGGTTTTTTCTTCTGTTGAGGGGATAATAGAGGGCAAAGAAAGCGGAGTAAGAGAATGTTCCTGAACTGTTGAAGTTTGGGCAAATGGTCTATCAGATGCTGGTGGATAATTTCGATGTTTCGAAGGTTGAAATAATATCAATAACATTATAGCGGCTGCTGCAGCCAAGGCTGGAACGAAGTATTTTAGAGGTATGTTTTTCTTTTTATGTAACAATTGTTTTTTATCGGGGAAGGGAATATGTTGTGGTTTCAGGCGGGTTAAAGCATACAGATCGAATTCCTTCTCCAGTTCGGGATGTTGTTTCAAGAAGAGATCGAGGCTGTAGCGTTGGGGTTGGGTAAGCTCACCTTCTAAGGCAGCAATGAAATAATATTCGTAGTTGCTGAAGCTGATGTTTATGGCTTCGTCTGCCGAAGGATGTTTGAGCCATTCCTTTTCGGGGAATGACAATTGGATATTGGGCAGGTGAATATTTTCCCAATCCTCGAATTTGGTTTGCCATTCTGGATGCATAGCCAAAAATTGCCTTAAGGAAGCAATTTCGTCTTTGCTTAATCTGCCTTCGTAGTAATCGAGGAAATAGGCTTCGCAATTGTCTGTATTAATGGTATTCATCACTTCGAGTCTTTAAATAAGGTTATCGATAGTCACAAGATAATTTTTAAGGCTCTGGCGAGCGCGAAAGATATAAACCTTCACCTGGCTCTCGCTCAGTCCCGTAATTTCACCAATTTCGGCATAGGAATACCCTTCGTAATCTCGCAACATCACGACGGCTTTTTGTAACGGAGGTAATCGGTTTAAGGCTTCTTCCAATATTCCTTTGATGCCGTCGTAATTAGAAGGTTCGTAAGCTTGCTCGGGGCTGGTTTCCAAGCTTGCAAAACGATTCTGATATCTCACCGTGTCGATCAATGTATGATAAGCCGCTGTAAACAGATAGGATTTTGATTTTTGATAAGCAATAGTCGAGGCCTTTTCCCACATTTTCGTAAACACTTCCTGAACGATATCCTTGGCCACTTGTTCATCTCCAATATTTTTGACTACAAACCGGTAAACATTATCGGCATGTTGTTCCACGCAATGATTATATTCGGCAGTGGTCATGAGAATTTTGGGATGTTCGAATGATTAACTAAAGACGGAGGAATGCTGGAAAAGTTACAAAAAATGTAGAATTCTTGCTTATCAGTCCAGTTTTAAAACAGCCAGAAAAGCCGATTGAGGAACTTCGACGTTTCCAATCTGGCGCATACGTTTTTTCCCTTTCTTTTGTTTTTCGAGGAGTTTTCTTTTACGTGTAATATCGCCTCCATAACATTTGGCGGTGACATCCTTGCGCAAGGCTTTTACGGTTTCGCGGGCAATGATTTTCGAACCTATGGCTGCCTGAATGGCGATATCGAATTGTTGGCGGGGAATGAGTTCTTTGAGTTTTTCGCAGATACGGCGGCCAAAATTATAGGCATTGTCACGGTGAATCAGTGTGGAGAGTGCATCTACCGAATCGCCGTTGAGCAATATGTCGAGTTTTACAAGATTGGCTTCCTTGTATCCTATGATGTGATAGTCGAATGAGGCATAACCTTTCGAAATGGATTTCAACTTGTCATAAAAATCGAATACAATTTCTCCCAAGGGAAGATCGACGATAAGCTCGATGCGGTCGGTTGTAAGATAAGTTTGATTGACCAGTGTTCCGCGTTTTTCGATGCAGAGTTTCATGATAGCTCCAACAAATTCCGCTTTCGTAATGATATTGGCGCGGATGTAAGGCTCTTCGATATGGTGAATTTGTGTGGGATCGGGTAAACCGCTTGGATTGTAAACATCTATTACTTCGCCCTTGGTGGTGTAAACTTTATAGGAAACGTTAGGAACGGTAGTAATTACATCCATGTCGAATTCTCTATCGAGCCTTTCCTGAACGATTTCCATGTGCAACAATCCCAGAAATCCACATCTAAATCCAAAACCCAGCGCGGCCGATGATTCGGGTTCGAACACCAGTGAAGCATCGTTGAGTTGTAGCTTTTCGAGCGAACCGCGTAATTCTTCGTATTCATCGGCATCTACAGGATAAATACCAGCAAAAACCATGGGTTTCACGTTGCTGAATCCTTCGATGGGTTTATCACAAGGTCGTTCCACATGCGTGATAGTATCGCCTACCTTGACTTCCTTTGCTGATTTTATTCCTGAAATGATATAACCAACATTTCCAGCACTAAGCTCGTTGCATGGTTTACGCTCCAAACCCAATATTCCTATTTCATCGGCATGATATTCTTTACCCGTGGCAACGAATTTTACGAAATCGTTCGTGCGAAGGGTTCCATTGAAAACCCTGAAATAAGCAATGATTCCTCTAAAAGGATTGAAAACAGAATCGAATATCAGAGCCTGCAAAGGGGCTTCGGGATCACCTTGGGGAGGTGAAATTCTTTCAACGATTGCCTTTAGGATTTCTTCGACCTGATATCCGGTTTTGGCACTCACTGCAATGATTTCATCGGGCGAACATCCCAAAAGGTCAATCATCTGGTCGGAAACCTCATCTATCATGGCGTTTTCCATATCTATCTTATTGAGAACCGGAATGATGGTCAATTCGTGATCGAGGGCCAGATAAAGATTGGAAATAGTTTGTGCCTGAATGCCCTGCGTAGCATCTACAACCAGTAGAGCTCCTTCGCAGGCTGCTATGCTACGTGATACCTCATACGAAAAATCGACATGCCCTGGCGTATCTATCAGATTGAGAATGTAATCCTCATTATTGTAATGATAATTCATCTGAATAGCGTGGCTTTTAATGGTTATGCCGCGCTCACGCTCCAGCTCCATATTGTCGAGCACTTGCTGCTGTTGCTGACGTTCGCTGATGGTATCAGTAAGTTCTAAAAGCCTGTCAGCCAGCGTGCTCTTGCCATGATCGATGTGGGCAATGATACAAAAATTGCGAATGTTTTTCATCTCTGCAAATTTAAAAGCAAAATAACGATTCGACTATATTTCGGAAAATTTCCTTCATCGAGATGCTCGATTTCGATGTCATTGCTTATTTCTGGTCATTATAAAAGTCGTTGATAAATGAATGAATTCAGGGTTTCATTACAATTAAATCGATTTTCTTCATTCATAATCTGACAAACTACAGGATAAATCTCAGAAAATTAATAAGAAGAGTTCTTTATGGAAACTTTTAGGAAAACTTCATCCCATGAGGTTCATTATCTTTGCTTGTGAAAGAGGAGAGAATTCAAAATGAGAAAGATTGCTCTTGTTTTCGACTTTGATGATACATTGGCACCAGACAGTACCTCGGCTTTTTTGCAATGGATGGGAGTGAATGCGCAAGACTTCTGGAAAAATCGCGTAGATCCTCTGTGCAGTGATGGTTGGGATCCCGTTCCGGCCTATCTTTACAGCCTTTTAAAGCTTTCGAACGAAAATGAGGAATACAAAANNTGTCTCGAGGAATTTGGTTCGAAAATGAAATTCCATAAGGGCGTGATGAAAATTTTCTCTTTTCTTATTAGCTATTTTGCCAAACATTATCCTGAAATCTCTCTCGAATTTTATATTATTAGTTCAGGAATTGGCGATATTATTCGTAACTGTCGCATCCGGAAATTTTTCAGCGATATCTGGACCTGTGATTTTCACTATAATGAAGAAGGATGGGCTATTTTTCCCAAAAACATCGTTTCGTTTACCGACAAGACAAGATATTTATTTCAGATTTCGAAGGGCATAAGCCGCGAGGATTCCAAAGCCGACCATTATGCGGTAAATCGCAGGGTATCGTCGAATGGGTATCGTATTCCATTGCAGAATATGATTTTCGTTGGAGATGGCTTGACAGATGTTCCCTGTTTTTCGGTGATTAGGCGACATGGCGGTATTGCTATTGGGGTATACGACAAACATCGACATGAACGCTGGGCAAAAGCATGGAATTTTTTGGAAGAAGACCGGATAGACAATCTCCTTTCGGCCGATTATTCTTTGGATTCAGATTTGACTCGCTCACTGATTATGGCCATCGAACGCATTGCCGACAGAATGTAAAGTTTGGAGTGAAGCCATAGAAATAGGTATGGCTGAATCTTCATCCTCGCCCAAAATATCTCCACAGGCTTTAACTGAAAAAGAAATTCTGTACTAACAAATTGAATTTCGATGAAATTTGAGATAATAATTTTAGATCGTTTCTACGGGACTTGAATTTGTTTTTCTTATATTTTGTCTACCGATATATTATCTTTACAGGACAAATAAATCTATTCATCTTCCATTCGTTAGTTTTGCAAAAATTTTAAAGGTTGTTATAGTCTAATTATGAACTCGATATGAATAAAAATGCAATTCCTTATTCTATGAAAGTGCTGTAAAGTTCGAAATAATGAAAGAACTTGGATTCTTGATTGAAGAGATGATTTATCGTCAGGAGAGGTTATCGGAAGAATAATTTCACTGGTAAAGCTCTTAAAGATAATTCGATTCGGGCAAAGATTAAAGAGGACGATGAATTTGAGAATATTTCTTAAGAAATTCTCTGAAAAAATTTCGAAATGCTTGCAAGATTGAAAATTTCTTTTACTTTTGCTTCCTAAAGATTGTGATTCATATTAAATGCCAGAGTCAACAATAATATTATCAGTTTTAGTTGTATTAATGGTTTTCTTCTTGAAAGAGACATTAAGCATAACTCTTACGAAACAGGAAACTTCCCTATTGGTTAACCCATCATCTATGCTTCCGCTATCCGAATTTTTTGTTAATTTATTTTATATCAATAATTTAACTATCATCCCCCCCCCCCNNCCCCCCCCCCCATCCTCACTGCAAAATCACGAATTTATTCATTTCCTAAATCATAGAGGTAGAGACTGGGTAATTTTGGTTTTTTAACATTAACAAACTCTTACCAAAAACAATTAATAAACAAATTTTAATTAATAATTTAAAAAACTAATAAAAATGAAAAGTTTAAAAATAAATTTATTTTTAGCATTACCTATCATGATAATTTTAGGTACATCATGTTCAAAAGAACAAGTAAATCAACAAAAAAATCAGCTTAAAACCTCTGATACATGTCTGATTAAAATTGCTAATATTGATTCTATAGGAATACCACATTTAGCTATTGACTCATCCCGTATTTTAAATGCCTATCAAACATATATGAATAATTACAATGATGATTCGCTTAATATAAAGTATTACGCGGATTCCTTAAACTTCAACTGGTATTATAACGATAGTACAGACGTTGAATCATTGGCAAATAGGCAATTTTATCTTATCATTTACGGCCATAAATTTCAAAATGATGAATTTTATGGGTATTCAAAAATAGCCACTGAACTTATAAGAATCGAAAATGAAGTATTTTTTAATAGATGCAATGACAATAAATCTATTGGAGTTACTTACTCATATGAATGCATAAATAAAGGCTGTGCTGCTGGATGCGAATGGGTATATGCCTGGCATTGGTGGATTTTTCATGGAAGAATTACAAATTGCACATGCCCAGAAACTCCTGGTGAATGTGAATTTCACATGGGGGTTAAACATGATTTATCGCTTTTCTAATTATTAATTCAAATCAATTTTTCTGCCTACAAATGCCTATATCTATTAATCTAGCTAATTTAAGAATTTAACATTAATAGAAGTAGGCATTTTTACAAGATAATTTAAATTATTTATTCTGTTATTTTTTTAATTTATTATTTTACATTATGAAAAAGAATTTTTTTATTCCCATTATTACTTCGCTTATTTTATTATTTCTTAGTCCAACTCTTCATTCACAAAATCCTATTGTTATTGCTGAAAAACAAGGCAGTAACTATAAGATTATTTATGATTCTGTAAAATTAATCCAATTGATTATCGAAGACCTTGAATTTTTTTATAAGGATGAGCATGTTTTAATAACTCCCTCAAAAATATATCAGCTTCCTTTTTGGGAACCTTTTGATAGCTTGAAAACTTTTCTCAAAGCACGCTTTAATGAAAGTAGTCATATAATTGGTGGTTATACCAAAGATTTGACTTATAAAGGATCTTTTGATCATCCTGAACTTATTGGTGAAGAAATACTTGGTCTCATCTTAAAAGCTAATAACGAGCCCAAAGATACAAGCGGATTTAAAGTTTACGCCCTAAAAAGCAAAGTCGATAGTATTAAAATCGAGAAAATTTATGGTCAGTGGTGTTTAGTAGGCTATGGAAAATATGATTCGGCCGATGCTAAAGCTTATTATTTTTTGAAGAAAAAAGGCAAAAAAATGATTTTATCCGTAAAGGATAATATATTAGAAGGGATGGTAATATGTTCGGTGGTTAACCCTGAATATGATTGTAATCCAGTTCTTGGAGAGTATGGTTGTGAATGTATGGAAGATAAAGGGAAACAAAAGGGTTGCGATCCGCGAATCGACCAGCGCAGTACTTCGCTGTCTGGTCATAGTTCTTTTGGTATGAGTTCACTCTTACCCTCGCCCTATCCTTTCTAAAAAGTCCAACTATTTCTTTGAACAAATTTTTTAATTATTAAATATTCTGTTAAATCAAAAAAAATCATTATGAAACAAGTTTTTTTAGCACATACTCAGGAGAAAGTTGCGATTATCGTCCTGGCAGCAGTCCTATTTTCTATGCTTTCGTGTAACAAAAGTAGCAAGCAGGTTGCTATTGCGAGATTGAATTCGAAGGATAGCAGTTTCGAGTTTTCGATGGATACCAATCGGCTGAAAGCCTTGATGATTGAAGGTTTCGATATTGATCGCTCCGATTCTAATATTCTATTAACCCCCACCGCCATCTATTATGCCAATATTATGGTAAGTGATACGCATACAGCTCCTGTCATGGCTTATTTCAAGGAAAGACTTCCCAAGGGCTCTCAGGCAACCATTACTTTTACAACTACCGAAAATAAGAGCGATATAGGCAGTATATTCAAGACCANNGATACATTTCGATGGCTTAACGAAGATGGAGGCAAAAACCCAAATTAATGGCATCAAAATTTCGAAAATTAGGGTGCTTATTGGCTTGAAGAAAGGGAATTTATGACCAACTGTCGGTGGCACTTTTCTTTCGTTTAAAGAAATCTGGTACTAATTTATTTCTCATTGAAGAACAGAATCCGAAACACAAAACCTGCATTTCTTGTATATAAAGAGATACCACGCTCTCCTGCAAACCTCTTTTTTCAGAGGATTTGATTTGTTATTGCGAAGGGCATCCACCTGTGAAAAATGAAGGATGCAGCAAAGATATCGGATATGCATACGCAGCCGGCC
>MTKX01001794.1_pt1 | contig 13789 bp, 18 predicted proteins | sample 1042771 | NCBI WGS metagenome assembly MTKX01 (sample SAMN06212183, study PRJNA360534) | anaerobic digester metagenome | biome: Wastewater treatment plant; material: sludge; isolation source: anaerobic digester fed with sludge from wastewater treatment plant | place: Denmark: WWTP Randers ... | reverse complement strand
CGTTTGGTAATATATTCATCATCATCCAGTCCCTTCTCACGAACAGCCATTAATTTGATACGGAAGTTCTTTTCGAGCTGAATACGTGTCGCTATGACATTTTGGAATTCACGGAGTTGTTCCATATCCATTTTAGAAAGTAATTTCATTTTACTTTCTATTTCACTATCCCCAAAATCACCACCCCTTATTGTCTTGAGTTCTTCAAGATACGGATCAATCGAACTTGCATCCATTGAACTCGGCAGAGCGGCTTCCGCTTCATCACGTGCTTTTTTAAGGTGCCTGTATGCAAGAGTCAATCCAGTTATAAGGGCAATCCAAGGACCAAATGAAGCCGTTAGTGCAGCGACAGATGTTGCAGATTTGACTTTCATTGTGGTAAAGAATGCCTCAAGTCCTGCCTTTCCTTTGAAAGATGCAACAGTAAATAAAGTAATAGCTTTTATACCTACATATAATCCTTTCACCATTTGTGCAACTCCGGTAGCCAGATATATAACTGCTGATGCGAAAAGAGTTACCGGACCAATTGCAGCAGCGATTGCAATTGCTTCTAACCGGAATTTCTTCTGTGCTTCGGTAAGAGTATTCCAATGTTGAACCATCTTATCCAAACGCATAGTAAGTCCTTCAATTACCTTTATGATTGTAGGAACAACATCTGTTCCCAAAGTAATAAGGGATACCTGTAAGCCGGCTATTGCTTTGTCCAATTTGACTTTGATAGTATCCTCCACCGCCATAAACGCTGCATTGAAAGATCCGGTAGATTTAGTGATCTCCTGCATTATTTTTGTATTGTACTGAAAGTTCTTGCCGGCTATTGACAAGAATCCTGTAAGTGCCCGGATGTTGGGTAAGATGTCTTTCAGAGCTNNCATCTGAATGTCACGAAGCTTCTGCATCAGGTTGATCAATCCATTCGGTCCACTCTTCAGAATGTTTCGTAATTCCGCATAGGATGTCCCTACCCTGGAAAGAACCTTTGCTCCCTGATCATTCGCAGTCATAAGTGCATTGAACACACCTTTCAAATAAACTGCGGCATTGGCTGCAGAGGATCCTGTCAGAGTCATTGCGGCTAAACCGCCGGCTACCTGATCGAATGAAACTCCAAGATTTGCAGCAATAGGAACAAGTTGTCCAAGAGTTCGTGCATACGCATCTGCTTCTCCTTTACCTTCACGGACTGCAGCAACAAGTATATCAGCAGCTTTCGCTGCAGTCATTCCTGTACCTGCATACGCATTAAGTACAGAGGTAAGCAAGTCTGCAACAGCTTGAGTTTCTCCAAGCCCAGCCGTAGCAGCACGTGCCGACACTTCCAATACATCAAGTGCCTCTGCACCCTTTATGCCTGATGATGATATAAAATATAATGATTCAGCCAGCTCTTTGGGAGACTTCCCTACAGCCGGAGCCATCTTTAGGATTGATTGACTCCAATTATCTACTACTCCTTGAGCCAGCCCAACCAAACCGACTATCTTCTGCATTGAAAATTCAAAGTCCTTGGTTGTATTAAGAATGGCTGTGCCGGCTCCCATAATCGGTGCGGTAAGCACAGTGGATGTAAGGTAACCAACAGTACGAATTCGTTGAGCAACCATATTGGCATGAGAGATCATTCTCTTAAAGGATGATGCACTCTTGTTAGCTGCCTTATCCGCTGCAATTCCCAAGTTCTGAAGGGCAATCTCAGTAGTCAATACCTGACCATCATCAACCCTCAGATGTATAACCATACTCCCTAAGTCTGCCATATCACGTCTTGTTTAACTTACTTGGTGGCTTGCGTACCGGTTTTGCAGGTTTACGTTTCCCGTCAGTCATCTTTGGTTTATTAGGTTGCCCCTCTATCTTCTTATTGACTGATTTTGCAATGGAAAGTAACGCTGCTTTCATATCCTCTACACTTTGCCGTTTTGCAATCTTCTTCTCACCACTCCAATTAGGCATAAACTCCGTTGGTGAAACTTCTCTTGGAGTATGTCCTTTCTTTGAATACAACCGACTCACAATATTTACAATCAGTGAGTCAAGAACAGCAAAATTGAATTCATCCCTCCATTTGCCTATTGGATCAAGTCTGTCGAAAGCCTCCCATTCACTTAGTTGCTCCGATGTCAGTTGATCCAATAGGTGATCTGGATGCGGATATCCCGTTGCTAAGCAGAGACGGAAGTAGAATTGTCGGCTGGGCCGACTTCGGAGTTTTTTACAAGGCTCTCCTTATCTTCTTCCGAAATCTTGTTTATCTTCTGAGCAACATTTATTATCTTTTCAAGCCGTGCAGCACTCATATTCTGACTAAGCATTGCAAAGTCATTAGCGTTGAGTGTTAGTGTGCCTGATTCATTACATACGGTACATACCGCCAGCTTTGCACGAAAGTCCTCCAGGGATCTTTCATACCCACCTTCAACACTCTTGTTCTCTTTTATAAGAGACTGTTCAAAGCGGTCACGTTCACGTCCGGTCATCTGACGGACAAATACAAAGTCCCCTTTTCCAAGGTCAACCTTTACAACATCAAGTTTTTCTTTTGCCAGTAAGGCATTGCGATCTAATTGTGCCATTTTGTTTGAATTTAATTTGGTTAATAATAAAAAATATCCTTGATTAGGATTTAAGCTAATTACGGAGTGGTTGTTCCACCTGAAGTGATTTCAACCTTACCTGTAATCTGAATTGTGACATCTGCAGTGATTTTATCATCAGCAGGAATTGTCAGCGGAAGCTCAGTTACAAGTCCTTCAAAATCAAGTCCGGTGTTCTCTGTATCCGGTAATACGATTTGATAATTCTGAGCAGTGTTGCTCTCGAAATCGTTTTTCATCTGCTCGTATGTGTCACGAGTGAAGTTCATTGCGAGAACAACCGTTCCTGCATTACGGAACCCCGTAATGAATTCACGGTATCCTCCGGTTGAATCAAGTGAGGTCACATCAATTGTGTCCCTCGACATACTTGGGCCAGTGATAGAGTTTATTTCAGATATGGCCTCCCACTTACCGGTGGAAGTATTCCATCTGTTAAACACTGTTCCTACACCAGCTACAGCATTACTTGCCATTTTTTACCTCCTTTTTTGGTTATACAGCATGACGCTGAATTGAAAAATTAATAATAAAGCGAGCATTATTGTTATCATCCCAATCAAGCAGAGCGGGACCGCTCGAACAGTAGATAACAGTATATAGAGTACCGTTCCACGTTTCATGTTCTTTGCCGTGTAACAGGTCCTTTATATTATTAGTAAGAGTCCATCCAGTCATATAATCTGTACTGCGAATACGCATTTGTATTGACGGACGTTCATATCCCTGATCTTTCAAAGCAAGGTCAGGTGGGCGACCATAAGTATCAAATATGGTTGCACAATTCCTTGGAGTTGCCGGCTCCTTTCCAATAAACAAGTTAGTACCAAAGGTCAGTCCCAATCCGCCGGCTACCAGCATTGATTTTATGTCTTCTGATGGAGCGTTCATAAAATTTTAGCATTATCAATCATTATCTTTTTGAATGTATCTATACTGCCATTCATGTGTGCTTCTAACCACTTTGGACCGGATCCTTCCTTACTCCAATGTTCTGCTTCTATCTTTTCATGCACAACGAAAGCATAGTTTGCACTGTAACCAAACATAACATTAGGTTCATTGTGTGAACGTACTTCAGATAAAGCAGCTGCCTGTACAGCCCTGTGTTGTGCAGCAAGTTCCCCTTTGGTAATGTGATGTTTCCTTGGAGTTTTAAAATCTCCACTAAATCCAAGTACATCTTCAACTATTCCGGTCTGTGATGCAATAAACCAACTTGCACGTAAATTACCTCTGTCAACCGGTGTGTAAGGTGGTTTTGTTTCAGTCCTGCGACGTATATGCAATGCAAACTGCACCAGCCCACGATTGGTATGGTTCTTCAATTTAGCACATTCCTCACGATAACGGGCAATGACTCCTTCAAGTCCTTCTACACCTGCCTTACGAAAAGTTGCTTTATATTTTAAAGGTCTTGCCATTATTCCCAGGATATATAAGGTGTCAGATAAGCTGTTCTGATAAACTCAGTTGAAGAATTCAGTGCGGGAACTTTCTCCCACCTGCGGATAATACAAGCCCCCTTCTCAATATTAGTGGGAATAATCTCACCACTGCTTTCTCCACTACTCTCAATCAGATCCTCCATAGTCCCAAGGTATATTACACCATTCTCTTCAAGGTCAATATCAACATATACAACTGCCCGGCTTACAACTTCCTCACCCTTGGTATCTGTAACAACCTGATGCATATCTTCCCACCGGCACTTGATCTCAACCGGATCGTCATAGGTAAATCCACCATAGCCGTTATCTTGTGGGTTACCCCAATAAACGGCTGATTGGTTTAACTTACTTGATATGAAACTACCTATTCCCATTAGTCATCAAATTGTTTAATTGCATTAATTGTTGCCCTGCGCTTACTTATATTTGCCATACGTTCGGTATAATCCAAGGTAAGTACCATCTGTCCGTATGGTGTGGATTCGAGCATCTTCCCGTACTCACCTGCATACTTTACTTCAGCCTGACCAAGCTTTTCGGTTGAGGTTACTCGTTGCAAGCTACATGCAATCATGTGAGCAGTCAGCCAGCGTTCCATTTCTTCAAGTATGGTTGAGGATACGTTATCCGTATCGTATTCAAACATCTTGTCTATCAAAGCACTTGCTGCCGTTATGAACGAATCAATAATGGTTGTACTCACAGTACAATTCTCCATTATCTGCAATACTTCTGCACTTGTAGTTCTTACTGCCATTATGCTCTCCTTTCCTTTTTACGGTTTGACCAAATAAGTGGATCAATAAAAGTTAAAACTTCTGTTTTCCATTGCAATCCAAGCCAATCAAGGGTTTCATACAACTGTTGGTAGTCTCCGTGTATCATACGTTCAGGCCAGATTATCTTACAATTTAACCCTTCGTTAATCATCTCAACAAACTTCTTTTCGTGTTCGTGTACCCACCACAGCCAGCCAGCCTCTTCATCACTGGCACCGATTGCTTCCAGATTACCTTTGTCTTTGAAGGCAGTCATAAAAGCCGTTTTGATACAGGACTGTGTGACATCACCGGTACGCCTGCGAACAATAATCCATTTTGCATTAGGGAAAGCAAAGTACCAAACCGGCCACAACTGACAAGCCTTGGTGTCTTTGTACATCCAGGGACCAGACTTGTAACCTTCATTAATCATAACCTGTTCTACACTACGCTTCCACCAACGGGGTATCATTATATTATCTGTATCAATGATAGGATATTGTCCGGCTGGATCCACCTGCATTTGTTCAAGGTAAGGCTTTACAATGGTATCACGAATACAATCATTCTCATACAAACCGTGTTTGTTACTCATATTACCACCAAAGGCTCCACAAAGATTAATCAATCCAGCCACCATACCTGCACCACTACGGGCACATCCTGAAATTATTATTGGACTACTTTCTATCATGCGTACATCTTTTTAACCATTTCACGTTCATTCGTTCTATCTGACTTTGGTACTGTCCTTACCTTTTGCATTGGGTGTCTGCGATAGTAAGCCAAGAAAGCATCACAATATCCAATCTTAAAGCCTGCTCTTAAACAACGCAAATTGAATTCAAATTCCTCAGCCGTCCAAAGACTTTCATCCATACGTCCTACCTTTTCAAATACTTCACGTTTGTACATTAATGTTGCACTGTGTATTACATTGCGGTTTATCAAATCCTGGACGGTTGGAACTTTTATACGAGGAATATAAACCTTATTCTTATCTCCACGTAATTCATAAGCATTCCCATGAATAAAATCAACTCCCTGTTCCTCTATTGCAAATACCGCTTCTTCAATACTATTCTCAGTAAGCATATCATCTTCGTGTAACCAACGAATGTATTTTCCTGTTGCCTGATCAAGTACCTTGTTGAAGTTAGATGGCCAATTACCTACACCCTGACTTACTAATAATTGTACGTTCCTTGGTACACTACGTACAGCTTCGTTCAGCCAGCCTCTATCCTTATTATAGGGTATTATAACCGTTACAGGTAAAGAATAGCTTAGACGTACTGTGAATAGGCACTGTACGTATTCTTTAACCCAGCCTATATTAGCGTCAAATATACGAGGTTTTCCGTGAAAGCAAACTAAATTAGCTCCCTTTGGTAATTCAGTAAGTAAGTTTCTCCTGCTTGGTTTGAAATCGTGTATTGTGTTTGTAAGTTGCTGCCAATACTGATCTGCTACAATACAAGTACGTAGGAATGCATCCATCCGTCTGCCGGAACTCTGCTTAAATGATTTCCATACATTGTTTACCTTATCACTGTTCTTGGGGAACCAAACCAATCCAGTTGCAAGTTTCCCCTTCTGCCAGAAGTCCTCAAGTGCAATAAACTTTGTTTCATCCTGGATGAGTGCAAATATGTTTTCCAAGGATGAGATTACTGCCGTATCAAGATCAATATATAAATAAGGGCGATACTTTTCCATTGCAGGGTTATACAAATGAATCCTGCTCCAAGTGCCTATCTGATCCTTGGGCAAAGGTAATAACGTAATGTGACCTAAGTTGTGCTCGGAACTCACCTTATCCCATAAGCAAAGTATTCGTGGGCGAGGATTACTTACCCACTTACCGTTGATATGACGTGCAATAAGATCCACATCACGGAATGAGAAATCTCCTCCACTTCTGAGTACAAGCACTATGGTTTTAACTTCTGCCACAATCTTTAAGTATTTTGTTCTTCCACCAAGTAAAAGTTAATTTCTCTTTATTCCATTCTCCATCCTTAAATGTTGGCCACATATCATTGAGAAGTTCCTCACTAATCTCTTCCCACTCATTTACGTAGAGGACTGGCATGTCATTATAAAACCAAGAATTGATACATTTCTTTACCACTGGAATTGTTCCTAAATACAAACATTCCCAAAACCTATGACAATCAATGCCACTGCCTTCAGGACAAATCATAAACTTATGATCACTAACATTATATAAATACTCATCAAACCTGAGCCCGTTCTTACCGTGATGCACTGTCATCCAGGGAGCATCACCAAACAATTCATAAGGACGCTGGCGTTGAGCACGATTGTTCTTTATATTGTGATTCATATAAATTAACTTACTGTGTGGTAGTATCCCTTTGAGCATCTCTTCCATCTTTGCACGTTTTTGCAATCCCTTCCACCAACGATTGTTTTCCAATCCTATTGGTAAGGATTCAACTTTTGGATGATCTATATTCACATTCTGACTCCACCAGTGTTGTACACAATCGGGTGGAACCCAATCTGCTGGCTCATCTGCATTGTGAGTTATTATATAAACTGGTTTGCCTATTGCATCAAGTATTTCAAATAACTGCTTTGCATAAAAATTATGTGTGTAAATAATATTCCCCTCTTTCAACTTACGGAAATCCAAATCGTTTACAAGTCCACAATAATCGTCCTTGTAACGCTCTGGTGGAGCATAACGATAATCAGCTATGTCCTGAAACTTCTCACCTTGTATCCAATCTATCATATCAATTCAATTATCTTGTTCTTTAATCTTTCAAAAGGATTATCCCAAGTGAGTGATCGCTTGTAATTATCCTCAATGGCTTCAGACATCAATTCATACGTATTCTCTTTGAGCCGGTTGCAAGCATGGATGATCTCAACAAAATTTCCTGCACAAATAATTCCTTCCAGATTAAAGTATTCCCCAATATTAGTACAACCATAGTATATTGGTACGGTCCATGACCGGAAGCAATCCAATAGTTTTTCAGAGAAGTAATTTGCTATTGACGTATTTTCTATTGCAATATGAAACATACTATCAAACAATGGCTCCTTAGAAGTACCAAGTACGAGTTCTCCTTTGTAATTGACGTTCTTCCAAGGAACAAATTTGTGGGAATGCTTTGCAGTACCACTCAGGTAAAACCTCTTTGGCATTTCAATCAGGTGACGATAGTTCCAAAGCATGTGCCGCATGGTATGCCCTTCCAATCCAGGGACGTTCTTCCCACCCACAACCGTTGATACTGAAAACGTTTTGTTTGGTGACCGGTAATCCCTTACCCAAGTGTTTGGAAAATGAAATAGTTGAGCCTTTGGATTTAATACAAGTATTTCTTCATAGAATGTCAAGAGATGTGTATATAAATTGGTATGTTCTTGACGTGCAAAGAACTTAAACAAATCTCCTTTACGTGATTCTTCCAAGACAACAATACAAATCTTCCCCTCCTCAACCGGATGTGGTGGGATTTGATCAATGTAAACATCAACCTGTTTTTCAGTATCAATATCTATATTAATCGGGTATCCGTAATGAAATCTTACTTTCATATTGTTGCCACTAAAACATCATTTGGTTTAAAACCTTCTTCAAAAGTCAATTTATAATCCTTATTGATTTCACGTAACTTATTCATTAAAACTTGTGTATCAAACCCATTACGTTTGATTTTCCAATCCCGCAAGTCATCAATAAGAATTGTATGATTCTTAATCGGATGATTCTTTATTGCCTCAAGTTCTTCTAATAAACGACTATTGGAAACTCCATTATGAGCATCCAACCAGAATGTAACAGGCTCATCAATTGTTAATAACAAAGCACCGAGTAACTTACCTGAATCTCCAAGTATCATGTGTACCTCCGGACGATCCTTAAAACGTTCCAAACACTTCTCATACAATTCAGGAAGTATTTCAATTGAGTACACACATTTAAAGCCCTCATCCAACGCTTGTTGAATTCCATCACCAAACAATGATCCTGTCTCAATAAATACTCTATTTGGAAACTTTGCAAACAATCCTTTACTTGCTGACATAACTTTTCTTTTTACTCCATGAAACTTCCCAATAATGTATTGCATAAGAACAATCCTGAACGAAACGCTTAGGATTGATTTCCTTTTCGTGATTGTGGTTTGGAAAAGGATAAAAGTATTCCGGGGGAAATATTACCACACCCCTTGTATAAGAAACAATAGCTTCAAAGAACACCTTGGTAAAGAAATAAGTTCCTGTCGTATTAAACACATCTTTCCAATTACTACTCTTTATTGTATTCATGTGATATAATACTTTCCTCAGTACAGGATGTTGAGGACCACTACCAATCAAACCAATGAATAATTCCATTACCGTTTTTGAATGAGTCCGACCAGCAAAGAAGTTCAGATAGGTAAGATCATCAAACGACTTTAGACATTCAAAATCAGTATCAACATATAATCCTCCGTATTGATTGAGAATGTGGTAACGCAAGAAATCAGACTTCTGAGCAAGGTGCGTTATTGAATTGAACAAATCACGTCTTTCAATTTCAACCTCATCTATGTTATCATCAGTCCACAACTTATACTCCCAATCCGGATTAAACTTCTTCCAAGAATCCATCCATTGTCTGTATTGCTTAGGTACGGGACTTCCCAACCAAATCTGATGGATACGTTTTGGTAGTACATTATAATCCTCATTGTCACGAAGAAGATAGTTGTTTGCATACAACCGATTACATACATACCACTTAATAGGTTCAATATCTTTTTGTACCGTAATCATCCAAATACTTTTACAAAATCCTCTGCTTTAATCCAACTCTTCGGATAACGTACTTTATCTGATTCCTCTTCACTGCAGCCTGGGTAATGACGTGGCCGTATTACAACCTTGTCACAATAATCATTTAGTATTGCTGCCCACCACCCAAATGTACCATTTGCTATTATCTGATGTTTACAAAAACGCAAGAGTTCAAAACTCAGGTAATCTTCCATATCAACAAACGTAATCTGCCGGTTTGGAAAGTATTCCCTTGAAAACGTACTCTTGCACCAAGGAATATCATCACTGAAGAAGAATAAGTCTCCCCGCAGTTCTTTTATTGACATAAAGTAGTAACGAGCCGGCAATGCTGTATAGCCCTTCCGATGTAAAAGGTAATCACCACGACGAACTGTAATCCCTATGGATTCAGTATTCCATATCCTCTCTGCCATCTTCATAAACGGAGCGGTATAAAAGTCAGTCCGCAGTTGAAACTCTTCCCTCAGTCGAGGAATGATCCCTTCGTAATAGGGAAGATACTGCCAGTAACCGTCAAAGTTGTTTTCATTGCGTAAAGTAAATACGGCTGGATTGTATCCAACACGTTTCTCAGTTACTAAAGCATTCCCCGAAACAAAGTCTTGTACAAATAAATCAGTTACTTGAAAGTGTGCCAACCGGAACGGACGTGGATGTTGTGCTGTTTCAGTACGATGAGGAACATACCAGCTGATGTCATAGGCAACCTGTTTGGTATGCATAGCAAGTACCTTACCAAATGCATATTGAAACATTTGATTACCAATACCACCACGCATTTTAACTACGTTCATTTGCCAAAAATTCTTTTAATGAAATCTTACGAAACTGTGTAATTGCACTACCAGGACTAAGATTTATTATTTCAATACCATGCTGTTGTGCATCCTTAGACATCTGATCAAATCCACGCAGATGACGATCGAACGGCAACTTTCGTAATCTACGCTGATCAACAATCTGACCACGACCATATACATTATGAAAGTGTTGTCGTTTGTCATCTGATAGTTTCATATCAAATCCAAGTAACAAAATACGTTTTGCCCCAGCTTGGGCAGCGATACTAATTGCAGCAGAACCACTATTGGAATTCCAACTAACTTTGCCCGGAGTCATACAAATACCTTTCGGGTGTGATGAATCCCTTGCAAAGTTCTTCACCCAAGGTGTCTGGTTGCTATTGGGATTGCACGATGTCTTTATTCCAGGGAATTTGGCAAGCCGTTCCTTGTGAGCAAGAAAGAACCCGTTGTCACCGAAGAATACCATATCAATCCAATCACCAATTAAATAAGCAACATTTATTCCAATCACGTGTTTGCTGTGTATCGCTGCCATGTACGGAGAGAAAGTGCTAAGCGGAAGTTTCCCATCATAAACCTGACGAACAACGTCATCAGGAATTTCAAATTGCTTTGCTACGGATGGACCTCCTCCAAGGATCCACACATCCCCTCCTTCCCACATGCGGGGTACTTTCCAAATCATTTCTCAAGTTCACTTTTGAGTTTGTCTGCCAGTGCTTTTGGCAATGGTTTCTCATTCATTGCCTTCCATATTGTTTCCCCTTCATCATCTTTTCCGACTGGATAAACAACATCAAAAAGCGACTTACTCTTTCCACGAGGACGTACCTCATATTCTGACTTTACAGCTTCAATCACAGGAGCCGTACCAGTAGTAGCATCCAATGCTTCTAATGGAATAATAACATCACGGAATCCTTTTGGAATCTGATCCGGTCTGGCTCTGAACTTTTCATTTGGTTTGATGATCTTACCATTGAACCGCAAAGAACCTCCACCAGTCTTTCTCCACCATATCATACCGTCATCCGGCATTTTTGTACGTTCCATAATCTTTGAATTTTAAATTATTAAAATAATGACTTGATTAGTCACAATTTATTATGAAAGATGAACAATACCACTCTTGCCATTCATATCTGAACGGATCTGAGGAACCTGTATAGCCATTACTTTGTATTTGGTGACCATACCACCTTCATTACTCCATTCAACATTCCTGAGATCCATACCACGAACCAAACGCACAACGTCAGGTGTCATCTGGACCAGAAGAACATTATTGGCAGCAAGTGTATCAACAACTTTTATTCCTTGTATCCCACCGAGTTTCAGAATCCTTTCACGGATGGTCATAAGTGAGGAACCGGCTGCATCATAATCATTATCAAGTATGGTTTCATAAGCTGTTGGGACGTATAACATCCAGGGACCATAATGATAAGCATTAATACTTGCCTGTTTCATTTCCTGTACATCCTGAAGAATGCCGGCTGCTGTCATTGCTGAAGCATCCCATGCGGTTGTCAGGTTTACAAGGTTACGATCAGGATGATTCACATAGCTGTAAATCGTATTGAGATTCCTACTATCCTTCTCACCATAACTGTAAGTGGTGTTTGTGAAGAGCATATTTTCCATTTTCTCAAGAACCCGTCTTGCAGCCCTTTCAGCAGCAGTGGTATCCAAAGGATTCCCAAGTCTGCGTGATGCTTCAAGTACCCTTGCGTTGATTTCATAATCAACGTGTATGATGGGTATTGGCAGGTAGTTGTGCTGGAATGTAGGACGATCCCCAATACTACGGGTGATTCCATCCATCGTCAGATCAGCCTCCATAGCATCACTTACGTCATGCCATTCGAGTACGGTGGTTCCCATTGCATTCCCAAGATTGAATGTAAGCCCCTTGGAAATCAAATCTTCCACACCTCCAAGACGATACCGGGCAACCATCATCAGAGCTTCATCAAGCTGTTTCCATTCATCCCTGCGAAGGGTGGCACCAGCATAATGCTGAAGTGTTCTGTAACTTTCTTCCTTTGCGGGATCACCACCCTGGAATACAGAGATGTATGATTCACCGGTTTCGTCATCCAGGAACGGGCGCATCCTTCCGACATCCATACGACTCATGGATGTGAGTTTGTGAGCAACCTCACCAATGCTTCCGTTTCTTCCAATTAAATCAACGTTTTTGTCTAACATGTCTTATCCTCCTTTTTTCTTTTTAACGTTATACAATTCTCACCTTTATGTACTGAGAATTTTCAGCAAGGCTTGAATCCCCTCCGCCACCGGATAAGCTGTCTAACTCACGTGCTTCAAGAGCAACACCAACAAGTGGCTGTGCGTAAAGAGTGGTTTCCTCACTTCCGGTATGGGCAAATGCTGTATGCTTTTTCAAGCAACCATTACCGTTAGATTCCAAGAAATCACCGATAGCAACACTTTCACCGTCGGCTAAACGAGCATATACAATCTCACCCCTCTGTGCAACCCAGCACTGTACTTTGTCACCAGAAGCGTAAGCATCCTCAATACCATTACCCTGCAGTTCATCTTCAAGAGCGAACATAGGTAGGACTTCTCCTCCGGCAGTAGCGTGATTCTGCACTTTACCAGCAGAGGACAGTTCTATCAGATTACCCGGAGTTATTGCAGATGCTGCTTCATACTCCTCAATGATATCCTGATATTTTTTTAGTTTAATCGTGTTATAAGTAGTAGCCATTTTTTACCTCCTTTTCCTACTTTTTGGTTTCTTCAAATATTGTAGGCATCAGCGGTTTCACTCCACCGTCGGCTTTCTTCCTGGGAATTCCACCTCCGGCAACTGAGTAATCAACCACTTCTTTCCTAACCGAATTGGCCACCCTTTCGAGTGTGTCATCATCCATACCATTCAGCTTTTCAACCGGCCAAATATCTTTGGCGTTGGTCTGGATCTCAGCAATCAGATTGTCACGTTTTTCCTTCAGAATCTTACGATAGGCTGCAAGAGCAGCTTTATCTTCATCTGAAAGAGCATTGACCTCGACCTTCTTCTCCACTTCCTTGACAATAGGAGTAGCCATCTTGTCAAGGAGAGCTTCATTTAAGGTTTCCAACATCTCCCTGTCATCTTCAGTATATTTGCCCTGACTGTTTGCAATCAGTTCATCAACTTTCTTCTTGATGCAAGGAGAGCATTCTTGTGCCATTTTTACCTCCTTTTGATTTAGTTTAACATTAGTATTCACGTATTCCACTTTCTTGTGGACTTCAACAGGGTCACCAGTAAATTCGATTTTCCCGCTCTCGAACTTGTAACTCCGTTTATACATTTTGGTTCC
>MTKX01019038.1_pt1 | contig 13791 bp, 13 predicted proteins | sample 1042771 | NCBI WGS metagenome assembly MTKX01 (sample SAMN06212183, study PRJNA360534) | anaerobic digester metagenome | biome: Wastewater treatment plant; material: sludge; isolation source: anaerobic digester fed with sludge from wastewater treatment plant | place: Denmark: WWTP Randers ... | reverse complement strand
ATCAACACAATAGGACATTTCTAAATTGCTGAGATTAGGACATTTCTAACTTGCCTTGACAACTTTCTTGGTAACCCAGATCCCTCATCCAGTTTGCAGGCACCTTTACTGTAGGGAAAAGCTGGTACGAAGCATTTCAATTGGATTGGAATCTGAGGTAATATGCTGCTAATAATGATCGCTATTCTTGAATAAAGAAAGGCATTAAGGAATTAGGATGGAAGACGTAATAGAGACCTATATCGCCAAAGCACCATTGGAAGTCCAGCATATCTTACGCCGGGTCAGGCAACTTGTGCTTGAGGTTGATCCGGAGCTGACTCAGACCCTCAGCTACCAGATGCCGACCTTTAAGAAGCATGGCAAGGCTATCTTTCATTTTGCTGCTCAAAAGAATCACCTGGGCATCTATCCAACTCCGTCTGCTATAGAACACTTCGCCGCGAGATTGAAAGGCTATAAAACCAGTAAAGGAGCTATTCAAATCCCTTGGTCCCTTCCCCTGGACAAAGAACTTATTCAGGATCTGGTGCGCTTCAACCTGGAACAGTTGGGAAATGGTTAATCCTTGAAAAACAGGATGCAATCCTTGAAAATACAGGATACAATCCTGTATAATACAGGATGCAATCTGAAACACGGAGGAAGCCATGTATATTCAACGCCATCTCGAACAAGAAGTGCTCAAAGCTAGCCAGGGATACCCTGTGGTTATGGTCACAGGACCCAGGCAAGTGGGTAAAACTACCATGCTCCGAAAGTTGGCAGGAGTAGATCGACAGATCGTTTCATTGGATAATCCCACGGTTCGGTTGTTAGCTCAGAATCAGCCATCTTTATTTCTGGAACAATATAAGCCACCCATTTTGATTGATGAGATTCAGTATGTACCAGAATTGTTGACCTACATAAAAATTGCCGTGGATAACAGCGATTTGAATGGACAATTCTGGCTCACAGGTTCCCAGATTTTTCCGCTGATGCGAGGAATTCAAGAATCCCTTGCCGGGCGGGTGCGATTACTGTACCTTAATGGATTTTCTCAAAGTGAATTGGCAGGTAGAGAAAATGAGGCATTTCCTCCTTCGATTGATTCTCTCCTAAAACGAAAAGGTACATTAGCCCAATCGAAGTCCATTTTTAATGCCATGCTGATGGGAGGATTTCCCAGGCTTCTTACCCAAGAAATGGTAACGAGGGATGGATTCTATAGCTCATACCTTCAGACATATTTAGCCCGCGATGTTAAAGAAATAACAAATGTATTGGATACGGGAAAGTTCCTGCAGTTTGTGAGTCTGGTCGCAGCAAGAACGGCTCAGGAATTGAATCTTGCCAGCTTTTCGCGTGATTTGGGAATAGACGGCACAACAGTTCGACGGTGGCTGAATGTACTCGAAACTTCCGGCATAATTGTTAATCTGCCCGCTTTTTCAAGCAATTTGGGGAAAAGAATCGTCAGACGACCGAAGCTGCACTTCTTTGATATTGGGTTAGCTTGTTTTTTGTGTGGCATCGAGAATGAGGAAGCCTTGAGTAAGTCACCGATCAAGGGCGCACTGTTTGAAAGCTGGGTAATCTCGGAAGTTTACAAAAGCTGGTGGAACCAGGGCAAACAGCCGCGCTTGTTTTATTATCGTGATGCTGCCCAAAAAGAAATAGACTTGCTTATCGATCGGAATTCGAAGTTGTATCCTTTTGAGATAAAACTCAATATCAACTCTTCCCATGTCTTTAGAAATTTCGAAGTTCTGGAAGAAATGCCGACAACTGTAGATTTTGGTGGGGCTATATACTCCGGTGCAGAATTGATTGCACTTAAAGACAACCACTGGATTGTTCCAGTTAGCTTGATCTAACCGAGAAGCAATTCGCCTCTATACGGCTCGGCAAAGAGAGCGGGAGTCCCTCCCGTGTGCCAGAAGAGGACCTTTTCATCAGGTTTAAAAAATTCCTGTCGGATGAGGTCAATCATCCCTGCAGCGGCACGACCGGTGTAGACGGGGTCGAGCAGAATGGCTTCATGGCGCGCAAAGAGCAGAATGGCTTCTTTTTCCGCAGGGGTCATAACGCCGTAGCCGGAGGAGCAATGGTCATCATTTACAAGGATCTCTTCAGGCTTGAAGTTGGTCTCAAGTTGCAGTAATGCTGCGCCAGCATTGGCGATCTCAGCGATAGTTTGGCAGAACTCCCGCGCAGGCTTATCCACGCTGATGCCCAGGATCTTAGCTTGGCTGCCTGTTTCGCGTGCGCCAAGCAGCATGCCAGCTTGTGTGCCGCCTGATGAAGTGGCGAAAACGATGCAATCCGGGTTAAGACCTTGATCATGCAACTCTTTCATCGCCTGGCGATAACCCATTGCGCCAATCGCATTCGAGCCTCCGTAGGGGATGAGGTAAGGCTTGCGGTTTTCTGCCTCTGCCTTTTTCGTGATTTCCGCCAAAGCTTGGTCGCGCTGTTCCTTTGGTACATAAATTATCTCAGCACCGCTGAGCAGATCCAGGAGCAAGTTGCCCTGAGGTAGTCCAGGTTTTTCGCCTGTCAGCACTAAAAGACAACCCAGCCCAAGCCTGGCTGCCGCTGCAGCCACCTGGCGGCAGTGGTTGGACTGCACCGCACCGGTGCTGATCAGGGTTTGGCAGCCTTTTGCGAGGGCATCGGCGGCGAGGTACTCGAGCTTGCGAGTCTTATTACCGCCAAAGCCGAGCCCTGTCAGGTCATCGCGTTTGATAAAAAGCTGTGGACCACCCAGCATCTTTGAGAGGTGGGGCAGTGCTTCAATCGGGGTGGGGAGTTGGGCAAGCTGAATTCGATTAACCATTCAGGCTCCTTTTGTTAGCCTTCAGACCACGCCGGCGCAGCAAGTTGAGCAGTTTGGGCAGGGTTTCGGTATAACGGCGGTAAAGCCAGGGTCGCGTAGTGTAATCCCAAGCGCCCAGGGTGCGGGTGACGGTCCCATTGAAGCCCTCCTTAAAGCGGTAAACTCCCCACATCGAGTCCCTTTCATCAAAGACTTCAGGCGCGCCCCACATGTCGTAGGTGTGACAGCCAAGTTGCCTTGCAAGGCGCATGGCTTCCCACTGCAGCAGGTAATTCGGCATCAGATCACGCGAGTTTTCCGTGGACATACCAAACATGTAGCGGGCGGTACCATTGAAGTGGAAGAGGATCAGCGCGGCAATTGGCTGGCTTTCAAACTCGGCCATCAGGATTTTCGCCATATCCGCTTCGATAAAACTGCGCCAGGTGTTAAGGTAGTAAGCCTCATGTCGAATCACAAAACCGTCCCGCACAGCCGTTTCAGCGTACATCTTGTAGAGCATGGGCAATTCGGAGAGCTCACCCTGCCTCACCAGCACGCCTTTGCGGGCTGCCAGGCGGATGTTGTAACGTGTTTTCTGCTTCATCCCAGCCAGCAGTTCCACTTCACTTTTTCTCAGATCAAGCCAAACAGAATTGCGGAACTGGATCTGGTCCTGGGAGTATCGCCAGCCGCGCCGCTGCAATTCTGCCTGCAGCGCGAGACCCTCCGGATTGGAGACTTCACTTTCTGTACCCGGGATGCCAGTGCCCAGCAACACGTCGGGATCGATCTTGATAAAGATCGCATTTTCCTGGCGGCAAATGTCCTGCAAAGCATCAAGCATGCGTGTCGTTGAAGACTGGTCATCCCAACGACAAACAGGTCCTTTTGGAGCATAAAGGACGCTGAATTTCAATCCCGCCAAGGATATCTGCCGGCGCAAAATCAGCGCAAGCCATTCAGGGGCTTGTGGACCGTTGCCTTCTCGGAAGTAAATGGGGCTCCAGCCGTTTTGTTTCTTGGCTTCCGCCCATTGGGATGTTTGCAGGATATGTGCGTCCGGGAACTGCAGCAGTAGCAGGTTCCATTGCAGGATTTGGTCTTCTTCCAGCCTGATCATGCTCAGTCTGCCATTCTTCCAGCCCGGATCTTTTGGTAAAGGCGGTACAAAAGCGGTTTGTAAATCCTAATGAAAGCCGGAGCAGAACGCACCACCTCTCCGCCAAAACCGCGTTTGAATCGGTACACCCCCCAAAGGCCGTCACTGCGCTGCATGAACTGCTCTTCAAGTTCTTCGCTGGTGGCATCCGGGATGCCCCACAGGTCGTAAACACTTGCACCGTGGGTCTTTGACCAGCGCATGGCCTCCCACTGGAGCAGGTAAGTGGGCATCAGGTTGCGGCTGTTGTCATCGGACGCGCCGTAAAAATACCAGGAACGCTCGCCTGAGAGAAAGAGCATCAGATATGCCAGGGGTTTGTCTTCGTGAAACGCGCCAAGCAAAACGCANNCCAGTGGTCTGCATCAGCTGGTAAAAGCCCTGGATGTCATCTGTTTCCCTGACGACTACGCCCTTTTTCTCAGCCAGGCGGATGTTGTAGCGCGTCTTTTGTTTCATGCGTGCCAACAACTCATCCTCATCAGCCGTGAGGTCAACCAGGATCGTACTGCGAGGTTGGATGGTGTGGGGTTCCACAGTGAAGCCCTGCAGCTTTTCTGCAAGTCCGTTAGTGAGGTCAGCCTCTACCAGGTCAGGTTCTACCTGCAGGAATACAGCCTGACGCCGCTTGCAGGCTGCATCGATTTGCTCCCAAAGGGATGCCCAATCCTGCCCTACAGGTCCTTTTGGCAGGTAGGCAAGGCTCAAGCCCAGCGGCAACCGGCGAAAGAGCACCTGTGCGTGGGCGCCAGGACTGCGAAAAACCTCGGGCTCCCAGCCGAACCTGGCCTTCAACTGCCCCCAGAGGGGACTCTGAAGCAGATGTAGCGTATGGGAAGGTGGTTGGTTGGTATCGTTCATGAATTAGCGCCCTTTGAACCCCAAAACGGAGCCAACGGTGCGCAAGAGGATATTGAGGTCCATCCAGATCGATGCATGTTCGATGTAATAAAGATCGTACTGCAATTTGGTAGCGGTTTCTTTAATGGTCTCAGCGTAGGGTTGATGAATCTGAGCCCATCCTGTGATACCTGGTTTGACAAGCATGCGAGCCCGGTAGAAAGGAACTTCTTTCTGGAAAACCTGGACCAACTCAACACGCTCAGACCGGGGTCCCACAAAGCTCATTTCCCCACGCAAAACGTTGATGATTTGAGGAAGCTCATCCAGATGCGATTTCCGCAGAAATCTGCCAATTCGGGTGATGCGAGGATCGTTGGTTGTGGTAACAAGCGCCTCTTTTTCCATATCTGATCTGGATTTCATTGTTCGAAGTTTATAAATAGTGTAAGGTTTTCCTCCTCTTCCCAGTCGTATTTGTGTAAAGATGACCGGGCTGCCAGAATCAAGAAGGATAATTGGTGCAAGCAAGGGGGAGAAGATTGCCAGAGCAACCAGACCAAGCAGCCCCAAAAGCAAGTCCACCAGCCGTTTTGCTATACGGTAAAAGCCGCTGGTGGGAGCACGGTCAAGGAAGGCGCGAACGACCCAGTCTGATTCCAGCAAGTCGATTGGTACCCGTCCAGAGAGGCTTTCGTAAGTCTCTGTCATGGTAGTCAGGTTGACCCCATCTTCCTGGGCGGTCAGGATGCTTTGAAACATTCCGTGATTCATTTCATTGGAAATCGCCAGGATCAAATCAGTAATCCCTTGATTTGTGATCACCTCAGCCATATTTTCGTGGTTTCCCAGAATCGGGAACCCCTGGATATTTGTGCCAAGTTTGGCGGGGTCATCATCGATCAATCCTATTAATTTGAAGGGGGGTGGATCAAGCTCGGAGATTACACCAACCAAGGCTGTACCGGCTTTGCCAGCACCGACGATGACGACACGTTGCTGCCTTGAAACGGAGGTAAAGGTGCGGATATAGATCAAGCGCCAAAACAACGTGAGCAAAGTTGCGGCAATGATAAAGACTGCAACGCCAAGACGGGGTAAAGAATTTGGCTCGACTGCAAAGTAAATCACCAGGTAGACGATAGTTGATGCCAGAAAGACCAGTCCTATACCGCGCAGAGTCTGACGCAAATTGGCAGATTTGCGCGAATCATAGGTGTCCACCATCAGGATGACCCACATGATGGGCAAAAGGTAAAACCATGCCGGGGCACGGTATTTAAGAAATTCTATCGAAAAACGATACCAACTATCGCCGGAAGCCCAGACATAGAGAGCGATCAGCAGAGCTAATGAAGCTGCTATGAAATCCCCTAATACTAAGAGAAAGCGTTGCTCCGAGAGCTTGAGCCGTAACTTCATGTTGTGGGTTCCAGTATTTTTGTTTGTCATATCTTCTTTTTGGCACTGAAAGCGCCGGCGATAAAGCCGGAGCCCCAGGAAAAATGCATGGTAAAAATCGCGAGTGGTATACCGATTAGCATGAGTATATCTCTTTTCTTGTTAGCCATGTGAATGCCAACAGCGAGGAGGATCAGAAGATATAATCCCAAAACGGCGGCAAAGAGATACAAGGAAGGCTTCCAAAAAATCCCAACCAGCAGCGTAACTAAAAGACCCAAAACAAACGCCGGCGGCAGAGCCTGACGCCAGCGCAGGGTCTCCGGGTAGCGTTTTAGCATTTGCACCTTCCAGTAACCGTATCCATAGTATTGTTTGGTGAGCGCGAGCAGGTCGGAACGGGCGAAGTAAGTGCAGCGGATGTGTGGATCGAGCCAGATCTTGCCACCGGATTGCAGGATGCGTGTGTTGAGCTCGTAGTCTTCGTTTGCGAGAAGCGTCTCGTCGAAGAGCCCGATTTGCTCAAATAAGTCCCTTTTGTATGAACCATAGGGGACCGTATCTACGTAAGCTGCCTTGTCTGTAAAACGGTAATGGGCATCTCCAACTGCCAGTGGGTTGCCAGCTGCCGCGGCGATGGAACGTGCGATCCAGGAATCCTTTCCTGGTTGAATGTTCCACACGCCCCCGACGTTCTGGGCGATATTTCTCTCAAGGGCATCCACGCAGAGAGCCACATAATCCGGGTTGGGGATGGAATGCGCATCCATCCGCACAATCAGATCGCCCCTCGAGGCTTTGATCGCTGCATTTAAACCGGCTGGTATGACACGTCGAGGATTGTCCACCACCAGCACGTCAAGATCGGGATGGGCAGTTTTGAAGTCCGCAATTTTTTCGCGGGTTCGATCTTCCGAGAAGCCTTCCGCAATCACCACCTGCATCCGTTCGCGCGGGTAGGTTTGGCCGTAGATTGCATCCAAAACAAGGTGGATGGTTTTCTCTTCATTCCGGCAGGGAATGATCACAGAAACACATGGGGGCATATTTATTCTATATACCTGGTTCTGTTCTACTGGCAATCGCAGTCGCTTGTGTGCTGATGCGACAGAACCGCGATCGCTTCAATCTCCACGATACCGCCCTTTGGCAGGGCAGCCACCTGGATGGCTGAGCGTGCTGGGTGGTCGGAGGTGAAGACTTCAGCATATATGGCATTCATTTCGGCAAACTGAGCCATATCGGTCAGAAAAACGGTCGTCTTGACCACTCGTTCAAGGCTCGAGCCGGCACTTGTCAGGACAGATTTAAGATTGGTTAGAGCAGTGCGTGTTTGGGCTTGAATACCGCCTTCCACGATCGTGCCAGTGGCGGGGTCGATTCCAAGTTGACCGCTAACGAAAACAAGGTTATCTGTAGCGNNCACGATCGCGCCGGTGGCGGGGTCAATTCCGAGCTGACCGCTGACGAAAACAAGGTTGTCGGTAGTTATCGCTACCGAATAGGGTCCGATAGCCTTGGGGGCATCTGAGCAAGTGACGACTTCCCGTTTGCTGCAACAACTCATAGTTACCTCTTTCCTGGGTGTAGTGAGGATATTATAACATTTAGAAGATCTGCGATTCCTTAAGTCAGCCTGTTGAGCTGTTAAATAACTTCTGTTACTGGTAGTTTTTTATGCCTGCCAGTCTCCTATACCTTTCCAACAGTGATCAAGATGCTCAGCCAGGACGTCCTTGAGTTTGTATTTGACAGTCTGCCTGACAGCCATCATCAACGGCATTCCGCCGATCTGGTTCAGCCTTCTGCCGATCTGTTTAGCATCCCGGTGGTGGCATTGGATGTCAAACGGTCCCCCAGGAGTAAGAGAAAGAAAGTCATCCAGACGGCCAATTTTAACCAACTCTTCAACTATCTTTTTGACCTCAGCCTTAGTTTGTGGGTCAAGGGCGCGGATCTCAGGTTCTCCAAAAATTCGATTAAAAAGACTCATAATGACTCCTTCCTGTTTAATGATTATACGGGATTCCAGAAAATTAGACCGGAGTGCACCTCCGGTCTTTTCTCTAGTAGTGAATAATGGTCTCGCGGACCTTGCCCCACTTGAGGGCGTCGGCAATACCCTGCTCGATCGGAAGTTCCGCCTTCCACTCGAGCAATCGGGCTGCCTTGTCGGCGTTGGCGTAGGCGCCGGCCACATCGCCCGGGCGGGGAGGCTGCAGCGAAACTGGCAACTTCTGCCCGTAAACATCCTCGAATGCCACCACAAACTCTTTGACAGTCACACCTTGACCTGTGCCAAGATTGATGACGGTATAGGGGGCGTCTTCCTCGCGACCCTGCTCGATGACACTGTCAAAACGCTCAACTGCCCTGACGTGAGCCTGGGCGAGATCCCAGACATGGATGTAATCCCGGATTCCAGAACCGTCGCGCGTAGGCCAGTCGACCCCTGTCAGGTTGAAGACAGGTTCGCGTCCGAGGGCGACTTCCACCAGCTTGCCAATCAAATGGCTGGGGTAGTGGATGTGTAGCCCCGTGCGCATTTTTGGATCAGCCCCAATGGGGTTGAAGTAGCGCAGGGCAATTGCGTTCATACCATAAGCGCTGCAAAAGTCCTTGAGCACCATTTCCATCATGTACTTGGTGCGGGAGTAAGGGCTGAGAGGGCGCAGAGGTGATTCCTCGGTGACCATGAATCCCGGGACAACGTCATAAACTGCGGCTGAAGAACTGAAGACAACCCGCTTTCGTCCCAACTCAGCCAGGAGTTTGAAGAACTCCATCGATTTAACGACGTTCTCTTTGTAGTATTCGTAAGGTTTTTCGACTGATTCCGGCACCACTATCAACGCGGCACAGTGGATGGTTGCCTCGATGTCCGGATGATCGCTGAAAATCTTGCGCACCATCGCTCGATCAGCGATGTCAGCTTCATAGAAAATGCGGTCTTTGGTGAATTCCCTGCGACCTGTTACCAGTGAGTCCAACAAAATCGGTGTATGGCCGCCGTCGAGCAATGCCGAAGCGATCGTACTGCCGATATAGCCTGCTCCCCCGGAAATCAACACTTTCATACTAACTCCTTAGTCCAACTCTTAATCTTTGCTATAAGTCATCGGCTTCGAAGCGGTAACTTCCCTGACGCTAAGAAGAAGGACAAAACCAATCAGCAAGAATGCTATTATAGACCCGATTCCCCAGTATTGACCGGCCTTTTCTGCAGCCAGCTCAGCCATACCCTGGTTGATGTAGTAATTATTCATGCGATAGGAAAGAGTGCCAAACACCAATGGGCCGATAAATGTCGAAGTACGTCCTGCCACTGAGAGAAACCCGTAAAACTCGGTGGTTTTGCCTGCAGGTGCCAGTTGGCTGACCATTGTGCGGCTGACTGCCTGCGCGCCGGAAAGTGAGAAACCCGCAAAGGCACCAACGATGAAAAAGCCAATGGTAGATTTCACGAAGAAGAGCGCGACCAGTGAGGCAACCAGGATTATCAGCGAGAACAGGATTGCCCGTTTGCTGGATTTTTCATCCGAAAGTCTTCCGAAGGTAAGGGCTCCCAATGCGCCAGTTATGTGGATGATGATCACGAAGATGATCAACTGCACCTGACCGAGCCCGAAAAGCGTGGCGCCGATGATGGCGGCGAAGTCCATTAGCATCATGATGCCGTCGTTGTAGATCAAAAAGGCGACCATATAGCGCAGGAAAACTTTGTAATGACGGATATCTCTGAACGTTTCGCCAAGATGCTTGAAAGAAACTGACAGCAAGGTTTCACCATTCGGGATCGGGAGAACCGCGCTGGTTTCGCGCACGCGGAAGTACATTGGCAGGGAAGAAAGGGCATAAATGATGGCGGTGATCAGAAAGGTGTAAGGAATAAAATCGTTGCCGATCAGCTGCATAGGGACCACTGCAATCAGCAGAGTGGCAACACCGCCAAGCATACCGATTGCCCAACCTTTGCCGCTGATGTAACCGATCGTCTCGGGAGTGGAAACGTCCACCAACAGGGCATCATAAAAGACCTGGGCTCCGCGGTAGCCAATTTCGGCCATCACGAAAAACACCATGCCCATGACAATATCCCCTTTGCCGACAAAGAAGAGCAACGCAGTGAAAATCACTGAAATCCCTGTAAATATGAACAGGAAGAGCTTCTTGGAACGGGAAGAATCTGCGATGGCTCCAAGGATGGGGGAGATAACCGCAACCAGGACGGCGGCAATTCCGACGGATATGCCCCACAGGCGTGTGCCTTCTGCCCCACCAACCACGACGTTCTTGAAATAGGCAGAGAAAACAGCAAGCAGGATGACAGCAGCGTAAGCGGAGTTGCCAAAGTCATAAAAATACCAGGCGTGGCGCGCATCGCGGGCAGTCTTGGTTTGGTCCAACAGGTTCTTGGGCGAGTTTTCCATTAGTAGCACCTTTTTTGTTATTTAGTTGTAAAACGATTTATTGTATCAAACCTGACGGAAAAGGGGAAAAATCCCGGGCAAAAAAACAGCTCCCCAACCAGGGGAGCTGTTGTCTGATTTTTTAAGCTTAATCTTCCAAGCTTGCCAGGCGAGCCTGGTTCTTTTTGTATGTGACCGATTTCATCACTTCCGCGGCGATGGATGGGATCAGGACCAGCGGTAAGATCTCCGCCCAATCGATCCAGCGCAAAGCAGTGGTATCGAACACTTTCTGCAGGAACGGTACATAAATGACCATCAATACCAATACGACCGATACCAGAACAGCAATATTCATATTTTTGTTGGTAAAGATACCGATCTTGGTCAGAGGGAAATATTCTGAGCGGGCAGTGAATGCGCGGAAGAGCTCTGAGAGCGAAAGGGTTACAAAAGCAAAAGTCTCTGAAAGAATGCGTGCTTCCACAGGTGCGCTCTTCATGGCACCGCCACCAAGGAGAAAAGCGCCAAGAGTCGCAGCTGTGATGGCGATGGTCTGAACGATGATGCCCTTCAACATGAACTTGTTGATGATCGGTTCATCAGAAGGTCGGGGTGGATGCTGCATGATGTCCGGGTCGCCCTTTTCGGTGCCAAGTGCCAGCGCGGGCGCGCCATCCGTGACCAGATTGAGCCACAAGAGCTGAATGGGCGCCAAAGGAGTATTCCATCCGAGAACAGTCGCCAGGAAGATTATCATGATCTCAGCGATATTGCAGGAAACCAGGTAATAGACGAATTTGCGAATGTTGCTGTAGATGATGCGGCCTTGCTCTACAGCAGAGACAATCGAGGCGTAGTTGTCATCCGTGAGCACCATGTCGGCTGTTTCTTTGGCAACATCGGTGCCGGTGATGCCCATCGCAACGCCGATATCAGCGCGTTTGATGGCTGGGGCGTCATTAACGCCGTCACCAGTCATCGCAACCACTTCGCCGTTATCGCGCAGGGCATCCACAATCTTCATCTTATGCTCGGGGCTGACCCGCGCATAAACATCGGTGATCTTAACGATCTCACGCATTTCTTCATCAGTGGCGTGTTCAACATCCGCGCCAGTCAGCACCTGGTGCCCCTTCCGCAGCAAGCCGATATCTTCGGCGATGGCTTTAGCTGTGTTCGGGTAGTCACCCGTGATCATGACTGAGCGGATACCGGCAGTCTGGGCTTCCTTGAGGGCAGGCTTGACTTCGGGGCGTGAGGGGTCGATCATGCCAATCAGACCAACGAAGATCAGATCCTGTTCGAGCGCTTCTGCGGTGATTTCGTTGGGCATTTCCGGCACAGGGCGATAAGCCACACCGAGCACACGCAGAGCCTTTCCGGTCATCAGATCGTTGGCATCCAGGATTTCCTGGCGCATTTCCGGGGTGAGAGGAACCGGTGTGTTGTCCATTCCTGAGCGATAGCTGCAGAGGTTGAGCACCACATCCGGCGCACCCTTGACGGCAATTGTGTACCAGTTGGTTTTTTCGTCTGTCACATAAGGCGAGATATCGCCATGACCAGGATTGACGATATTGTGGATGGTGACCATGCGTTTGCGGGCAGAGTCGAAGGGAATTTCCTGTTTGCGGGGATAATTCTGATTGACCACATTCGCGGCAGCGCCAGCTTTTAGGGCAGCGACGAGGATGGAACCTTCGGTAGGGTCGCCAACCATGCGGTAGGTGGTCTTGCCTTCGCTTTCGCCCACAGGCTCCAGCTGAGCGTCGTTGTTGATGGTGCCGACCCACAGCGTGGTTCTGGCTGCTGGGAATTGCTTGAGGTCAGAGATGATCTCGCCATTAACGGAAAACTCGCCAACTGGTTCGTAGCCGGTGCCGCTGATGTCCACAAACTGACCATCCACCCAAAGCTTGGTGACGGTCATCTGGTTTTGGGTGAGGGTGCCGGTCTTATCGGTGCAGATGGTGGTGACGGAACCGAGGGTTTCAACGGATGCAAGCCTGCGGATCAGCGCGTGGCGGTTGACCATTTCGCGCATACCACCAGCCAGGCTGATGGTGACCACGGCGGGCAAGCCTTCGGGCACGGCAGCGATTGCCAGGGAGACAGCCACCATGAAGAGGGCAACGATCTCATCCCAGAAGGCTTTCGAACTCAGGTCAAACTGGCCGGCCATCGCGAGGCGGACAACACCGATCACAAAAACCAATACACAAACGACCATGGCGGCAATGCCAAGGGTCTTGCCAAGCTGTTCAAGGCGTTTCTGCAGGGGGGTCTGCTCTTCTTCCACCGATTGGAGCATGGTGGCGATCAGACCGAGCTGGGTATGCATGCCGGTGGCGATGACCACACCCTTGCCGCGTCCGTAAGTGACGGTGGTGCCCAGGAAAGCCGTGTTTTCGCGATCTCCCAGGGGGATATCGGCCTGCAGGTTGGATTCAGCATCTTTCTTGGCTGGCACGGACTCTCCGGTGAGGGAGGCTTCATCAATGCTGAGGTTGACCGCTTCCATCAGGCGCACATCGGCAGGGATAAAGTTACCCGCTTCGATGAACACGATGTCGCCTGGCACAAGGTCGCGTGCCGGCACCAGCTGGCGGTGACCATCGCGCAGCACCTGGGCTTCCGGAGCCGCCATCTTCTTGAGGGCGGCAAGTGAAGCTTCAGCGCGGGATTCCTGTACAACACCCATGATGGCGTTGAGGACAACGATGAGCATGATCGCTCCCGCTTCCACCCAGTCCCCCAGGATTGCAGAAATGACAGCTGCGCCGATCAGGAGCCAGATCACAAAACTATTGATCTGTTCCCAGAGCTTCTGCCAGATAGTACGTCCAGCTTTCTCGACGAGTTCATTGTGGCCGTATTCTTCCAAGCGCTCGGCAGCTTCCGCAGAACTGAGGCCTGTCTCGAGAGGAACATCGAGATTCTCTAAAACCTCATCAGGCTCAAGCGCGTGCCAGGATAATTTTAAAATGTCTTTGGTCATACCAGCTCCATAGGATATAAATTTTTCTGTTTAAAATTTTACGTCAGCCCTCTATTATATTCTAAAAATCGACGCCACCAGGAAGGCGGGATGAATCCCGAGTAATCACATGGCGTGTAGGATTGTCAAACATATTGGACACACTGAGCTAAAAAAGAATTTGGGGAAACGAAACCCA
>MTKX01022771.1_pt1 | contig 13805 bp, 16 predicted proteins | sample 1042771 | NCBI WGS metagenome assembly MTKX01 (sample SAMN06212183, study PRJNA360534) | anaerobic digester metagenome | biome: Wastewater treatment plant; material: sludge; isolation source: anaerobic digester fed with sludge from wastewater treatment plant | place: Denmark: WWTP Randers ... | reverse complement strand
GGCTAGGCAACACCTACTTTGAGAAGGTCAATTATCGGCAGAGCAACTTAAGGATTGATGGCGTTGATACATCGGTTATGGCGCTTGCGGTATTACTCGGCCAGCTTGAGCAGGGCGAGTATGACGTTGATGAGCAGGTTAAAGCACTCGAGGCTATTGAGTATTAGGGGGTGATATGCGGGCATATACCTATGATGATGTATTGGCATTATACAAGGCTTGGCAAGATAATAAAACCAAAGATAATTGGTGCGACCTATGGATGGCATGCGAGTACCGGATGCGCCTCTTGGTGTTTGCTAAAAACAAGCGCCTACCTAGACCAATACCCAACCACGACGACCTGATGGAGATTGTTGATAACTCGGTGATAGCCGTTATGCAGCGCCTTAGTGATGATGTGCACGAAAAGCCAGAGACGGCAAAACAGATGAGCAGTATCTTTCACTACCAAAACCTATGCGTGTTCAAAAAGCGCAATAGGAGTGAGGAAAAATATAACAGATTCGCAAAAACGCTGAATCAGTAAAATATTTTCAGCAAAACTCGCTCGAAATGCTATATAGTATATAAGAGCATCTCTCACTAACCATAGGATATGCTCCGTAATCCACCGTCGTGATGACAGAGGGACTATGGCGTTTTTCTCGCGCATGTTTCCGGCGCACACCTCCTCAAGTTCGGGCGGCTGGCACTGTCGACTACGTCAGCTCGCCCGACATTTTTAACTTATCCCTATCTCAACCTGAATCCAACCGCCGAGGCGTGCATGCGCAAGATAGTCTCGACGCTGGCATCGCTCAAATTAGAGCTCTATACCCATCGCAAGGGCGGCGGTCGCTCGCTTGTTGTTACTCATCCGCTCTTTGCCGCGCTTAAAAACCCCGACCCAAACATGACCCCCATCCAGTTTTACTCGCAGCTCATCGACGACATCATGCGGGGCAATGCATACTTGCACGTCATCAGGGCTGGAGGGCAGATACTTTTTGAGCGTTTAGACCCGCGCGCAGTCCGACCGTCAAACATGTCTGGCAAGATAGTCTACCAGTACGGACAGCAGACCTATACTGACCGCGATATCTTACATATCCCCTACCCCTTTGCAACCAAGACAGTCAACGGTGTCGTCTATGGCGTCGCGCCAGAGGAAAAATATCGCGACCTTATCACGCTCGACAATGCGTTGACAGCATACATCAAGATGTACTTTGGCAACTCAATCGGCAAGCGCACGGTCGTTGAGATGGGCGATGCATGGACTGGCAAAAAACTAGACGAGGCATATGCGCTGATCGCACCGGCTGTCCAAAAATTTGTCTACGGAGCGGCCAATGCGGGCAAGCCCATCATCCCACCGCCAGGAACCAAGCTGACGACCATAGACCAGACGCAAAACCTGTACACCGACATCAAGTCGCTTAAGGAGATGATTGAGAGGCAAATCGCGCAAGGCTTTGGCGTGCCGTACTCCCTGCTGTCCGAGACCAACAAGTACAACAGTTTAGAGGCAAACCAGCTGCAGTTTTTGGCGGACACCATAGAGCCGCTTGGCACACACATCGAGCAGTCTTTTGACCGCCTGCTCGACCCAGCCGAGACCGCTCTATACTGCAAATATGACTACAAGGCAATGCTACAGTCCGACGTCAAGACTACTGTCGAGTACCTCGCTAAGGAGGTGCAAGCCGGACTGCTGACCATCAATGAGGCGCGCGACAAACTCGACCTATCGGCGGTTGATGCTGGCGATTATACGTTTGTGCCGGCCAATCTCTGGCCGCTCACCGTGGATAACGTGCAAGCGTTTTTCGCGCAGTCCAAATTGGCAATGCACAATGGTGCAGGAGATGAAAAGCAATGAAAAAGCAACTCCGCAAACTGGATTATCAATCAGAGGTAACAATCCGTGAGGCAACCGAGAGCGAGCCGCGCAGGCTGGTCGGTCTCATCCCGTACAACAAACCAAGCGTTGACATGGGTTTTATCGAGATCGTCACTCCAACAGCTTTTGACAAGACGCTCTCTGACCGTGCCGATGTTAAGGCCCTGGTATCGCATGACTCAAGCAAGGTGCTGGGATCCGTCAAGGCTGGCACGCTCCGGCTGACGTCAACTGATAACGGCTTACTCGCCGAGGTTGACCTGCCAAACACGACCTTTGCCAATGACGTGTGGGAGACGGTGCGGCGGGGCGATGTTACGACCATGAGTTTTGGATTTTACCCCATCAACGAGCGTACTGAAATCCAGAATGGCAAAGAGATCCACTACCTGACCGAAGTGCGACTACTCGAAGTTAGTTTTGCGGTCGCATGGCCTGCCTACGAGGACACCACCAGCATGGCGCGAGCGGTGCGCGGTGTTGACCTTGATAAGCTCGAGACCGTGCTTGCCAAAGAAACCATCGAAACTGACGACCTTGCGGTCGTTAAAGATACCATTGAAAAGCTGCGGGCGCTGTTAGAGCCGAGCCCGTCCACCACCGAGGCCGCGCAGAGCACCTTGGCCGGAGACTTTTTGGCATCACTCTATGCCGCTGCAATGCACAAGGAGAAATAAGAATGGACAAGAAACCAGAGGAAATGCTGGCCGAAATAAAGGCCGAGGTGCGAACCTCCCTCGATAAGAGCCTGGATGTNNNNGTAAAAGAGATACGCGAAGGCATTGACGCGCAGATGCGCGCTGGCTTCGCCGAGCTTGCCAAGCCCCGCATTGAAGTGGTCGGCCCAGCGTCTGAACTCCGCGCTGTGTCCGATCAGATGGCCGCGATTGGCCGCGACTTTATGCAGAAGGGCGAGAAGCGCTCCCTCACCCTGTCCGGCGCTGGTGCGTACAACGTGCTGAAATCCTTTGAGACTGTCATCACCGACAGGCACGATATTCTTTCAAAGGTGCGCTATGAATACGGCGCGAGCGCACAGACAAATATTCCCGTGTTCACCGCCCGTCCTGCCCGCCCAGCGAAACAGGGTGAGGGTGCGACTGTCATTGGTGGCGACGGTACCGCCGAGCAGTCTGTGACCACCATCACCCCTTACGTGTACTATAGCGAAATTTTCGTTTCCGCTGAAAACCTCGTACAGGGTGCGGCTAACGTCGAAGCGGCCCTCCCTCCGCTGTTCGCCACCTCGTTCCTAGATGCCCAGCACTACGGAATGATAACGGGCGACGGGACCATGCTTGGCCTCTATGCCAATGCCACACTGACCGCTGACGTAAACTGCGCCATGGCTGGAGCGCCCACTTGGGCTGATTTTGTTGGCTTCGCCGGAACCCTTAAAAGCAAGGCGTTTAATCCCATCATCATCACATCGTCCACCTTCGTTGGGAACCTCCTGCTCTCTACCGCCGCGTCACATGAGGGCTTAAAGATGGAACTGCTCACCAAGGGCAGCATCCGTGGCGTTCCCGTCTGGGAAGACCCCTTTGCCGGAGCTACCAATGTAAAGGGCGACATAGTGGCCGTTGGCATGGACCCCAAAAACTACGTCATCGCGATGGCCCGTGAGCTGGTCATTGAGCCGATACGCACCCCTGGCACAGCAGGCGTCTACTTCCAGGCGACCTCGTTCTTCAACGGCAAACCCATCTTGGCCGCCAATGGCTACCAGCTCAAAGCCGTCTAAGGGAGGCGCGCAATGGCAACTGATCTAAAACTGAATGGCGGAATCGAGGCCGGAGGCGCTATCACCGCCGGCGGAATTATTGTCGGAAACGTAGTCAGCGCCGTGGGTAATGTCCAGGGTGCTAACGGCGTATTTTCGAACGCCATATCCGGTGCAACGGGCAGTTTTTCGTCGAGCGTGGGCACCCTGCTGGCAAAAATAACCCCCGAAGGTGGATACGCCGTCAAGCTCACCAACAAGACCGGGGCTCCTAGCGTCAAGGGGCAGATTGTCGGCATTAAAACCGGAACCAATAACGCCTTTGACCTCACCGCCGTGGATGCGACCTATAATCTGGGCGTGGTCTATGAAAGCGGCGTGGCAGATGCCGCCGAGTGCTGGGTCGTAGTGGGCGGAATCGCGCAAGTGCTGATGAAAAACACGGCAGTACGTGGGCAGTTGTGCCGTATCCCTCTGAATACCGATGACAGCAAGGCCGACGGCTATGCCATAGCTGCCGAGCAGTCTGGCACCGCAAGCGCGTACAAGATCGGCGACGTGCTTGAAACAGCCGACGCCGAAGTGCTTTGCAAAGTGCTACTGCACTAAGGAAACGATATGGCACTGGTAACGGTTGACGAGTTGAATGCATACTCTGGCAACTATGAGACAGCGGCATACAAGACCACGTTGGTCGAGGCCGCGTCTGATATAGTCGTCAAGTATCTCGGATATAATCCCTCGCAAGCCGCGCGGACATACCGCACGGTCGGCTGGGGCAATGATTTTGTCATCCTGCCAGTGCCAGAGGTGTCTACGGTGGCCAGTCTTGTCGTTGACGGCGAGACTTGGCCATCGTCTGACTATCTCTCGATTGTCGACCCCGTGAGCGGACGGACGCGGTTAGAGCTGACGTCCAAAACCTTTGCTCGCGGGGCAAAGATTGTCATCACCTACACTGCCGGATATACCGATATCCCGGAGCAAATCAAACTGGCGGTCTTGCGCATTGCATCGCTCTTGATGACCGAGGCAAACGGCAACATCGGCGTAACGAGCAAGAGCTTTGCCGATATGAGCCGCACCTTTGTCAACTACACCAACTTTGACAAGTACCTTAAGCCTTTGGCGCGCTATCGCGCGGAGGAAATCTGATGGCAAGCAATGCGGAGTTTGTCAGCATAAAGGCTGAGATGCAGGAGGTGCGCGAAGCGCTCGACTATGTCGCTGACTATACAAAGTATATCCATCGCGACGTGCTGCAAGAGCTTGGCCGGCAAGCGGTGCGCGTCATTAAACGCAACTACCCGCTTGTGCTCCATAAACGTACTGGCATGCTCTATAAGGGTATCAGTAGCAAATTTACCCGCGACAAAAATGCCGTCATCGTGACATCTAATGCGCGCGATATGACAAAAGGATATAAGGGCGGCACGCGCTACGGCTGGGTGCTCGCAAAAGGCGCAACCATCATGCCTAAAAAGGGCAAGACGCTCACATTTATGGGGCAAAATGGCTGGGTGAGATTGCACAAGGTGGTCCTGCCTGGCCGCGACTGGATTGAGGGGCCTGCTATGTCCTATCTGCGCGGACCGCAGATGCACGAGGACATCGACCGTGTGGTGCAAAAAAAGCTCGATAAACTGCGGGCTAAAGGGGTGATCGCATGAGTAAAGAATACGAAGCGCTGACCAAGCTCCGCGATTATCTGCGAGCATACCTTGACCCTGCGCCGCAGCCAGCACTGACCGATGGGCAGATCGTCGTCGAGTATCCTGATGTTGACTCGATGCCTTATGCGACCATGCTCTACATCGTGCCGGAGCGTGAGGACGTTGAGCAGTCAAGTATGACCATGAGCCGGGTAACGCTTGCTATAACGATGTACGTCATCCTCAAAAACCAGCAGGTGGCGACGATGATACAAGCCGCATTTGACTACCTTGCGGCAATCCAAAACGCCATCAATAAAGACCGTACATTGGGTGGGTCACTAGCTGAATGTGAAATTAACGCCGCGGAATTTTATCCGGCGATTGTCGGACTCACAAATTCCGTCGGCATAGAGATAACAGGCACTATTACTTATGAGCGGACAACTATTTATTATCCCGATGAGAACTTGCTGACAAATGAAGGACTAATCCCAATAGGAGGTTGAGATGAAAGAGCGGAAGGTGAAAATTAAAATGCTTGGCAACCATGCCAAGTACGAAAATAGCAAAGAGTATGAGGTTGACGAGCGAGAAGCCGCGTTTTTGATAGGCTACGGCTTCGCCGTCAAAGTTGAGTCTGAAAAAGCGCCCGAAAAGGCGGAGGAGTAAAATATGGCAGTTACAGGTAGCGGTGCATCGCTGCAGATTGGTAAAGAGAGCACATGGGGCACAGCCGTTGCTGGTGCCAAGATAATCGATTTTACCAGCGAGTCAATCAAACTATCGCCTGACAAAAAGGTGCAAGACTCGCTTATCGCAAGCAAGGCCGCCCCGGCGAAAGACTTGATGGGGCTGCAGGTACAGGGCGACACGGCGTTTGTCTTGCGCCCAGAGTATGCCGGGTACCTGGTCAAGGCGATGCTTGGTGGCACTGATACAGTGGCCGCTGGCTCGCCGGTAGCTGGTGCAAACACGCACACAATCCCGCTTGCTGATGCCAACGGGGTCCTGCCTAGTTATACCCTCATCATCGACCGCAAGGCTGCGGTTAAAAAGTATGCCGGCTGCAAGGTCGCAAGCTGGTCTCTTGATGCCAAGGTTGGCGATTATGTCAAAGGCTCCATCAGCTGGATGGGCAAAGATGAGTCGGCGGGCTCACTTGCAGTCCTCTCGCCGCTTGCATTGCAGGCGTTTAAGGTTGTGAGCGCCACCTGCACCATTGGCGGTACAAGCTACGATGTCAAATCAGTCTCACTTAAGGGCGACAACAAACTTGAGGATGTCGGGCAGACCTTTGCCAGCGGATTGTATCACCTTGAGCCAGTCCACGGGATGCGCGAGCTGACGGTTGATATCGAAATGAACTACGACTCTGCCGTTGAGACCTTGCACGACAACTACAGCATAACCGGCACGGTTATCAACTCCATCGTTATCGTGCTCAAATCGCCGTCCATTGTCACCGGCTCAACGCAGTACCAGCTCACCCTGACCATCAACAACGTATCAGCGACTGTCGAGCGCGGAATCTCTGGCACTGGGCTTGTGACTGCCAAACTATCCGGATCTCCGACCAGTGTCGGCGCTACCGAGCCGGTAACAGCGGCCATCATCGACGCATCGTCAAGCGCATACTGATAACCACAAGGAGGAAAACTGTGATTATCGCAAAAAAGAATTGGATTTTAAGCAAAAAAATTGACCTGACCGAGCAGTTTGGCGAGGAGGCATGGATTACCTTGCGCGAGCCAAACACCGACCAGGTCATGGCGCTGCGCGAACTTGCAACACTCAAAGAGCGCGAGATTCTCGCTGGCGTCAAAGATATGATGGCATCGCTTATCGTTGATCATAATTTTTACGCTGACGAGGCAACCAAACTTGAGCCAAAAGTGGCGCTTGATTTTGTCTATGACAAACCGATGGCGGCACTGGAACTGGTCGGCAAATACCTTGAGTGGGCCTTTGAGCCTTTTCGGAGAGCAGGACAAGCTGCAGATAAGCAGTCTATGTGAGGAGGTTTTTGCCGGCAGGTATAACGAGGACTTGTACCGTGAGTACGGCCGCTGGCTGCCATACATCACGGACATATACCTGCCGATATGCGACAGTCAGTCAGGAGACTTTAGGATGCTGCCGTTTCCCGGCGGCATCTTAAACCAGCCAGCAGTAACCATGGAGCTGTTACGGTTGATACAGCTCAATTATCGGATTGCGATGCGTAAGCAGATGGAGCGATAGATGGCCGAGGCGAAGGTAATTGTTAGCGCAGAAAACCGAACCAAACAAGGCTTAGACGACGCCAAAAAAGACCTCGCTAATTTTGAGCAAGATACTGGCGGAATTGGGAAAAAAATCCTCGAGAATTTTACAGTAACATTTGGCGATATTACAAATCTAGTAAAAGGTGCTTTTTCTACAGTCGGTGAGTTCGTCAATGCATATGCGGAATCAGAACGCGCCTTGACGTCTCTCAAAACAGCACTAGACATCAGTCCGAAAGCAGACTTGTCAGACCTTGAGAAGTTGACGAAATTTGCTGCTGACTTACAAGCGCTCATCGGTATTAGTGATGACACAACGGTAGCACTCCAAGCCATGCTTATCTCTACCGGCCGGACTACTGACGAGACAATGCGGATTATCAAGCTCGCCGCGGATTATTCAGCAGCAACCGGCAAGTCTTTTCAGAGTTCTGTTGAGCAAATCAACAAAACTTTTGGTGGGTCTGCTCGTCAGCTTGGACAACTCTTTCCGGAACTAAAAGACCTTTCCGAAGAAGAGTTGAAATCCGGCGATGCACTCGAGATTTTAGAGCAGAAATTTGGTGGATTTTCCGAAAAACTCGCCAACACGGCGGCAACAAGTGTCGCAAAATTCAACGAAAGCTGGGGAGACATGAAAGAGGCACTTGGCGAGGCAATAATGCCGGCGGTGCAACCAATCCTGGAAAACCTTGTCAAGTTTCTTAACGACCCGGTTATTCCGACTATACAAGGATTTGCGCCAATCGTTAAGGAGATTTTTAGTGCGGTCGAGGAGATTATTATTGGGCTCAAGCCTGTCGTTGAGCCGGTCTTGCAATGGTTTGCAGACGTGTGGGGTAAAACTATTGCGCCAAATATTCAGGCACTCTGGGAGATAGTTAAAAATGTATTTGGGCTTATCGCCGCTATAATCAAAGGTGATTGGCAGGCAGCATGGAATGAAGCAAAAAAAATTGTCGAAAATGTTGTAGGAATAATTAAAAACTCGCTAACACCGCTGACTGATTTTGCAAAAAAAATCTGGGATGGGGTAAGGGGTGCATGGACAAGTGCATGGGAGGGACTAAAAGCAGCTGTAAAAGGACCTATTGATGCAATTATCAGCTTTTTTGCGCCGGTCATTGAGGCAGTACAAATAGTTATAAAAGGCATTGAGGCAGCCAATCAGTTTATTACTGGAGAAAAACGGGTCGGGAATTTTCTCGTTGATAAAAATAATAAAGTAATCGGTGAGTATATAAAAAATAAAGACGGCACAGAAACTCTGAAACGATACGCTAAGGGCACCCAAGGTGCTGCGCCCGGTCTTGCACTCGTTGGCGAGGAAGGGCCTGAGCTTGTAGTCTTTAACGGCGGCGAAAGTGTGATTCCGATAAAAGACGCGGCAAAATATTTGAATATTCCAGGATACGCTAAAGGTACTGATTTGGGGGATTTTTCATCAATAATCTCTGGTCTTCTTGAGTCGCTCGTAGGCTCGATTAAGGGAGTTATCATAGAGTTGCCGAAAATCAGCGGTCAATTCTACGACGACTTAATGTCATCTGGATTATCGACGGCTGGCGCTTTTGATGGGATTATGTCGGCGCTAGACCCATTAGCAAACGCACTACAGCCCATCTTGCAGATTGTCTTGTCGGCCAACCCTTTGCTAGCTGCGCTCATCCCAATCGTGCAGGCGATGGTGCAGACCTTGCAGCCTGTCATCTCTAGTTTGCTCGCCCCGCTCATGGGCATCCTCGCCATCATCGGCCAAACCCTTGGCGCAGTCCTTGCGCCAGTCCTTAAGGCGCTCTCACCCATTATCGAGCTTGTCGGCAAGGCGTTTGTGTGGCTATACAACAACGTCATCATACCCATCGCCAACGCACTTATCCGGGTTTTTACCGCCGTGCAAAACGCCATTGCCGCGGTCATTAACGCATTTAGCTGGCTCACCGGCATATCCGTGCAGTATGCGTCCTATGAGGACGCCAAGCTCCAAAAGATTGAGTATGGCGACGTTGTACAGGCCGGCGCTAACGCGGCAGGTGCGACCGCCGCACAGTCGGCGCAATATCGCTCACAGTCTATCACCATCAATATCTATCAGCAATCACCGGTCGTTGGCGACAACGGTATGCGGCAATTCGCGGCGATGATTCGCACCGAGTTTGAGGCGTTAGCCTATTATGGGACGTGATTATGACGATTAGTGTGATAGCCACTTGCTGGACAACGCAATATGACCTCTCAAATTGGGTCATCAAGGACTCAATCAAGATTGATACGCACCTCTTTACCGACTCGTTGGAGCCGAATACTAATTCGGCCGAGTTTGTCTTGTCCCGCACCTGCCCGTATCTCGATGAGTTACTAGCCTACGACGACGCAATCGGCGTGAGTGTCGCCGCGGATGGTACGACCTACTTTACAGGCTACTTTACGGATAGCTTCCGGTTTTCCATCACTTCCCGTGGCGCGCAAGATGTCAAGATTGAGTGCGAGGACCCCGGTATCCGCAAGCTAAAGACCGCATGGGTATCGGCTGATGGCATCGGGACCACCTTTGCCGGCGACAAGATATGCGACCCAGCCGACACGGCGCACTCGGTCATCCACAAGATAGCAACACGTGCCGGCGTAACGCTTGCATCTAGCTTGCCGACCATCAGCCAGCAAGTGTACATGGTGGTACTTGATAAGGACGGGCGCACTTACTGGGATGTCTTGAGTAAGCTCTTACTTGAGCATCTCTATGTCTTTGACTTTAACGCGGCTGGTCAACTCTATCTCTTTGCCCTCACCGGCATGACGGGCTCGCCGGTGCAGACCTTGACCACACAAGAGGGCATCATCGGCGATAACTCGACGCCCGGTATTGTCGTCAACAAGAGATTGTATGATACCCGCGAGATTGATATCAAGTTTGACGAGATAAGCACTGTTGCTAGCGGCGTCGTCCATCGCGACACGACGGGGCAGACTGCCAACTATGATTGCTTGATTCCGATTGCACCCGGCAAATATTACCCCGACACCTGCAATGCCGATACTTACGCCTACATCGACTATAAGACCGAGGATGGCCGCGATGTTGTCATGGTTGACTCGGCAACTCTCGACGTCAGCACGAGCGGCATAATGGCAGAGTTTGCCAACCTTGGCAAGTCTGCGCGGATCAGGTTTTACAACGGCGGAGGCACGACACAATACATTTACCGCCTCAAGGTTAACGCCACCAATATCCGCGTTAAGTCTGCCAACAGCAAGGTAATCGCAGGCGAGACCAGCCGGCATAAGCGCGAGATAGACGCAAGCACCATCACCACCAAAGCCGAGGCGCAGCAGTACGGTAATCTGCTCTATTACTACTACAAAAACTCAAAGCAAGTGTACCAGTTCCGCGGATATCGCGGCTTACTCTACCCGTCAGACTCACTTTACCCTGCAGAGACTCTCTATCCTAACGGCGACCTTATCGAGCCAGGAGAGATTATACGGCTCTACGACCCGATTTTTACCGGCCTTGATGCAACCGTCATGGTAACGCGCAAGCGCTATACACTCGGCCGCAGTGGCGCGGAATATGACGCAATCGGCATTGGGACGATAAATCTCGCCGATGCTACTGTTTGCCTGCCGGTTGCGCAAACCCCGAGTACACCGATTACCGCGATATACCCTGCGCAAAAGCCACTTACGAGCCTTACTGATATCGTTGATTTCAATGGGCAGTATGGAATTTATGGTGGTGTGCGATATAAGGGCACAATGCCGAATACTTGGACAGCAGATGACAAGAGTATTATTGCTGCACGTGTGTTTTATAATACTCCGACTGTTCCATATGCGGTAGGCGATTTATGGGTAAGAGATAATACTCTATTTATTTCTAGTGTCGATAAACCAACAGGGGAATTTTCTGAATTAGATTGGGAATGGTGCATTAGATCAAATATTACGACTGTTGTAGAATCAAGCAATGGAGATGTTTTCAAGCCTACTCAGAGTATGACTACGATTCTCACTCCACGATGTTTTAGAAATGGACTTGAGATAACTTCAACGATTCCGGACTCGGCTTTTTGCTGGACACGAGTCTCGTTTTATCCGCAATCGCCGCCGAATGACGATGCGACCTGGAATGCAAATCATGCCGCCGGCTATCGTACGATAGAAGTAACGTGCGATTCAATATATGCAAGAGCTACGTATGTGGTTGAAATCTTTGAATAGAGGTGAATAAAATGGGAGTAGTTTCAACTGGTGCTATTACACTTTATGACTATAATGATGCCGTGCCGATTACTGCGTTTATCAATGCATCGAAAGGTCTTAGTCAGTTATACGCGAAGGACGAATCGCTTACAACGTATACGCCAGACTATACGTCAACGCCAAACGTGTTAACGGCCTATGTTTACGCAAATGGTATAAACGTTGTCGGCAACATGACGAACAGAAAATGGGGCACAACGCTTGGTGGTTCTGATTTAGGGACGAACGTTTCTTCAATTTCAAAATCAACAAATATTGACCCGGCAAACCCTACATATAACGTTTACTTCGAAGGCGATTACACCGACCCAATCACGATGCTGGTAACGCATGTCAACATACAGATAACGCTAAACTGCGTTAAATCTGGAACTAATGCAGTTTTTCTGCAGGTAGATGGCCAGCTTGCGATTGAACCGAACCCTACTGGTGGAACTAAAAATAGCGCCGAAGTAAAAGCGCATTTAATGAGGGCCGCTGGTGAGGATAATACTGGAGTAACCTATAAATGGTTTGTCTCTCCATTTGCTGCGGCAGACCAGCTCGATGCTAATCATGCGCTTGTTACTGCGTCTAAAGTTACGTTTAAGAACACTGCCGGAGGCGCTGCAAGTGCGCCTGCAGATGGGACGTGGGCCGATGTAAAGAGCCTTGTATTAAGAGAAGATGCTGTTCTAGACATGCTTTTGTTGCAATGCCAGGCCAAAGATGCTGATGGGAATATCTGGACTACGAACTTTACTGTCTATGATGTTTCGGACCCGTACGATGTGAAGATTCTTGGAACAAACGTTTTCAAGAATGGCAACGGGACCTGTCAATTGACACCGGCGGTATTCTATGGCGGAACACAGATTAATATTTCGAATTATAGCTTTACATGGAAGCTGTTTGACAGAAACAATAAAAAGTCCGGGTTCATTGACACTTCAAAAACTCCAAGCGCAAAAACAATTTCTTGACACACCACAGGTTCTACGGCGGCATTTACGATTTCTGTCGCATTGGCTGCTGCTCCTATTGCTGGTGATGTTATCAGGGTAATCAGTGCTGATGGATTAAGCATCGAAAGTTTCGAGGTTGGGACTGGCTCAACTACTACTGTTATCAATATTCGTGCACCGCTGAATGGGTTTTCGACTAACTATCCTACAGCTAACCAATATACTGGTGGAAGACTATGGATTTACAAAGGCACAGGAGCGACTGCTGGACAGGCGACTACTACTGGAGCTTCGAGTTATACTGTTACTGGTGATGATGTTGACGGTTCTGGTACAATTTATCTTGACGCAATAAATCCTAACTTCTAGGAGCTTATATGGGTGTTGTTTCTACTGGGTCTTTAACGCTGTATGATTATAATGACCAGAAAGATACGAATTTATTAGACTATTCGACTTGGGCTATTGGTACTTCTGGCGACCAGGCCGGGTTCAATGCACGTGGTACTGCGCCAGCAACTGAAAACTCTATTGTTTTAGGTGTTGACCCGTTAGGCCGCTCGATCCCCCTATGGAAGTGTGTTGCTAATACAGCAACACCAGATGCTGCTGATGGCGGATGGGATACTACTTTGTTCGATGTATCAGATAGTAAAACGTATCGTTTTGTAGTTTATGTGAAGCGTGATACGGTGGATGGTGATATATATTCAGGTTTATATACTAATCTTGTTACTACTTTGGGTGGTGATAATATTAATAATCCATATTTTGGTGCTGGTGGTTGGGAATCATTAATACCACAGACTGGAAAATGGTATGTTATTGTAGGCTATGTGCATCCTTATAACACTTCAATTACTACTTCTATTGGTGGTGTGTATGACATGGTAACTGGCCAGAAAGTGGCTAATAGCACTGATTATAAATGGAAGCAAGGAACTACAAAAGCGTTTCATAGAGTCTATTATTATTATTGTACTACTGCAGGTTCCACGTGTTATTTCTGGGGCCCGCGCGTCGAAGTATGCGATGGTACCGAACTTCCACTAGAACAATTGATTGACGCTA
>MTKX01018666.1_pt1 | contig 13810 bp, 9 predicted proteins | sample 1042771 | NCBI WGS metagenome assembly MTKX01 (sample SAMN06212183, study PRJNA360534) | anaerobic digester metagenome | biome: Wastewater treatment plant; material: sludge; isolation source: anaerobic digester fed with sludge from wastewater treatment plant | place: Denmark: WWTP Randers ... | reverse complement strand
GAAGGATATGAGCAAGCGATGCTCTATGTAGCCCAGCATACCGCCTCCATGGAGAGGGACGAGCTGCACCGGGTGATTGCTATATGCCGGCGCTATAAGCTCTCGGAAAAGACTGCTGCCTATCTGGTGGAAAACCTGAATGAGATCGAGTCCGGCAACTGGATATGATCCTCGGCATCATAGATTGATGGATTATTTCCAACCCCATCAGGCCTCATTGCATGATAATGGAAAGATACTCACTTTTTTGCCATCTGTTTGATCTTGTCCCAGCCCGTTCCCCCTGCCCGGAGGGGATTGTCCAGGATTACATCTATGAATCCGAAGATGATGGGAACATAGACGGCATAGAAATCGCGGGCAAAGGTTATGGCTTCAGATAGATCCTGGAAGTGTCGGCTCTCTGTCGCCTCTCCCGTCCTGGTGATAACCGTATCGATGCTGCTCTCAGCAACGAAGCTGGACATGCCGCAGGAGGCCTTTGCTGGCTGCAGGGCATCGATATTCACAGGCACGCCCCCATAGCACTCGTAAGCATAGCGCAGCATTTCTTCTGCGCCATTCAAGCCCTCTGCTCTGGCCTCCTCCAGTATCTCCTCATCCATGAATTCAAGCTGGGGGATGAGGCTGGCCTCGATGATGTAGGAGAAATCCCTGCCTTGGGGGGAGAGATCCACTGCCTCCAGAACCATTCCTAATTTGACCGGCTCCCCCCAGCCGAAGCTGCACTGCCAGCGCTCGCTCTCAATATAGATCTGGCTCTGACTGAGCTGGGATTGGCTGAGCACGAGAATCAATATGGCCTATGGTATGATAAGTCTTTTCCGGCTCTATCGTTTCATATCCAGGTCATGGTCCAGAAAGAGGTTCTGGTGCCGCGGAAAAGCTGATGCAGCCTGCAGAAAAATAGAATGGAAAGACAAATGAAGGCGGTCAGGCGGTCTTCATGCTGGCTGCCTCCTCCAGGCCCAGCTGCTTAATCGACTCCTCTCTCATCTTGAACTTCTGGATTTTTCCACTGACAGTCATGGGGAAGTCGTCCACGAATTTGATATATCTGGGGATCTTAAAATGGGCGATTTTGCCCTTACAGAATTCCTTGATCTCCTCTGCGCTGGCCGCCTCACCTTTCTTGAGCTTGACCCAGGCCATGATCTCCTCGCCATACTTCTTGTCCGGAACGCCTATGACCTGGACATCGCTGATGGCGGGATGGGTGTAGAGGAACTCCTCTATCTCCCGGGGATAGATGTTCTCTCCTCCCCGGATGACCATGTCCTTGAGCCGGCCGGTGATCTTGCAGTAGTCCTCATCGTCCAGGGTGCCCAGGTCTCCGGTGTGAAGCCAACCCTCCGGATCTATGCACTGGTCTGTAGCCACCGGGTTGTTGTAGTAGCAGCGCATGATCATATAGCCCCGGGCGCAGATCTCGCCCGTCTCCCCCCGTGGGACCATTTTTCCCGTCTTGGGATCTATGATCTTCATCTCCGTATGGGGCATGGGCTTTCCAATGGTGGTGACCCTCCTATCCAGGGAGTCGTCTGTGGAGGACATGGTGATGCCGGGAGAGGCCTCGGTCTGGCCGTAGGTTATCACCACCTCTCTCATGTTCATGAGAGTGCTCACCTTCTTCATGAACTCTATGGGGCAGGGAGAGCCAGCCATTATCCCCGTGCGCAGGCTGGAAAAGTCGTACTTATTAAAGTCTGGGTGCTCGAGCTCGGCCACAAACATGGTGGGCACGCCGTGAAGAGCGGTGCAGCGCTCCTTTTCCACCGCGGACATCACCGAGACGGGATCGAAGTACTCAGCTGGCAAAACCATGGCGGCTCCGTGGGTCATGCAGGCCATATTGGAGAGGACCATACCGAAGCAGTGGTAGAAGGGGACGGGAATGCAGAGGCGGTCCTTTTCTGAGAAATTCATGCACTCGCCTATGAAGTAGCCGTTGTTGAGGATGTTGTGGTGGGTCAGGACCACGCCCTTGGGAAAGCCGGTGGTTCCCGAGGTATATTGGATGTTGATGGGATCGTCGAAATCCAGGCTCTCCGCCCGCTCCTGCAAGTCCTCATCGGGGAGGGCATCGCCCATCTTCAAGACCTCATCCCAGGAGTACATGCTGGATGGCTTCTCTCCCCTGATAGCGACCGCGGTGCGAAGAAACGGTAGCTTCTCGGAGTGGATATCGCCTGGCTTGGCATCCCTGGCCTCGGGGCAGACCTGGAAGAACATCTGGATATAGTCGGAGCTCTTAAAGCGGTCCATGAGCAGCAGGGCCTGGGCCTCGGACTGGCGTAAAGCATACTCCAGCTCGTGGGTTCTGTAGGCGGGATTGATGTTGACCATGATTATGCCAGCTTTGGCCGTGGCGAACTGGGTGATGATCCACTCGGCCAGGTTGGTGGCCCAGATGGCCAGGCGGTCGCCCTTCTTCAGGCCCAGGGCCATGAAGCCTTTGGCGGCGCGATTCAGCTCCTTTTGCAGCTCACTATAGGTGTAACGTTTGTCCTGGTGGATGGAGACTATTGCATCGTTATCGGGATATTTTTCCGCTATTTCATCGAACATATCCCCGATGGTCTTTCCAATAAGCGGCTCTTCCGAGCCGCGAAAAGCATAACTGTGCGAGACTTTGCCTGGCATGAGGTTTGCTGTCATACTCTGGGGGAATATAACAGTATCCTTCGGCGGCTTTGGAGAATGTGAAGATCGAGGAGATGAATTTGTCTTGCGGTGGTTTATGGCCAGCGGTTGCACCCGAACATAGGGATGGATGGAGGGGATGGGTCTGTCATAAATGGGCGGTCTATACAGGCTGATCTGGAGGATGATGAATCGGATCCTATCACCTTTCATCCTTAGAATCTTATCCGCCATGCTCTGCCTTGGAATTCCATTGCCGTCAGTCTTTCAATAAATTCGGCCATTAAAGCATTTTAGCTGCAACGCATATGGACCTTCTTTTCTCCGTCCAGAGCAATGCCAGGATCAAATGCTATTGGATTGCTTTCTTTAGCCCAGGCTCTTTCCGGGCGATTCTTTCCGGCCCGCTGGCCAAATCTATTTCTGCAAGCATATCCACTTATTTCTTGGGATCATTTAAGTGATTACGGCAACCTTCTAATATAATCAATCCCCACCCTTGGCAGGCGCGGTTGGAACATGTCGGCAATTACTCTCAAGATCGATGGTCTGGAGGTAGAGGTTTCCCAGGGGTCCACCATCATGGATGCAATCCGCAGGGCAGGCGTATACATCCCGGCTCTCTGCCACCATCCTGACCTCAAGCCAGTAGGCTCCTGCAAGCTTTGTATCGTCGCTGTGGAGGGCATGGACTCTTATCCCACAGCCTGCAACACCCCGGCACTGGAGGGCATGGTGGTAAAGACCCGAACCGAGGAGCTGCAGGAGATGAGGCGGCACACCCTGGAGATGCTTTTGGCTCTGACCAACCATCCCACCAGCTGCCTCTTCTGCGAGAGAAAGGGCGAGTGCGGGGATCTGCGGGAGTGCATGAGAAAGCTGCCGGTTGCCGTGGGATGCAAGTACTGCCCCCAGGATGGTATGTGCGAGCTGCAAGAGGCGGTGCTCTATACAGGCCTCAAGGGCATCAGATATGATATCGCATTCAGGAATCTGCCGGTGTTGAGAGAGCCTTTCTTCGATCGAAACTACAATCTATGCATCATGTGCGGCAGATGCGTGAGAATGTGCGACGAGGTGAGGGGCCTCGGCATCCTATCCATCAATCCCGATTTCCACCGCAACCACTGGATTGGCCCCGAATCACTGCAGGAGGCAGACTGCAAGTTCTGCGGAGCCTGCGTTGATGCCTGCCCCACCGGTGCTCTCTTCGCCCGCTCGGAGAAATGGATCCGGCCCGACAGGACCGTGGTCACTATCTGCCCCTACTGCGGCGTAGGCTGCAGCCTGGAGCTAAAGATCTTTGAAGATAAAATCATCTCCGTCACCCCGAGCCGAGAGGGAGCAGTGAACCGGGGCCAGGCCTGCGTCAAAGGCCACTATGGCCTGGAGGAGATCGTCCACCATCCCGACCGCATCACCACTCCTCTGATAAAACGTAACGGCCAATTTGAGCCGGCATCATGGGATGAGGCCCTGGATCTGGTTGCCCGGAGGTTCAATGAGATCAAAGAGAAACACGGCCCGGATGCCCTGGGAGCGCTCTCCTCTTCTCGCTGCACCAACGAGGAGAACTACCTGGTGCAAAAGCTGGCCCGGGCCGTCTTCGGCACCAACAACGTGGACAACTGTGCCCGGGTCTGTCATGCTCCATCCGTGACCGGGCTGGCGGCCTGCTTTGGCAGCGGCGCGGCCACCAACTCCTTTGATCAGATTGAAGACGCAAATGTTCTTTTCATCATCGGCTCCAATACCACCGAGGCTCATCCCGTAGTCAGCCTGAAGATAATCAAGGCGGCCAGGAATGGGGCGAAGATAATCGTCGCCGACCCCCGCAAGATCGAGCTGGTCAGCCTGGCCTCCGTCTGGCTCAACCAGAAGCCTGGAACCAGCATCGCTCTGATCAATGCCATGATGAATGTGATCCTCAGAGAAGGGCTCGAGGACAGGGAATTCATAGACCGGCGCACCGTCGGCTTTGAGGAGCTGCAAAAGGCGGTGGAGGAGTATCCCCCTGAAAGGGCATCCGAGATAACCGGCGTGGCAGCCGAGGATATCATAGAGGCCGCCCGGATCTATGCTCAGGCGGATAAGGCGATGATCATCTACGGCCTGGGTATGACCGAGCACACCACTGGAACGGCCAATGTGATGTCCCTGGGCAACCTGGCCATGCTCACCGGAAATGTCGGCCGCCGCTCGACTGGGGTAATGCCCCTGCGCGGTCAGAACAATGTCCAGGGGGCCTGCGATATGGGCGCCCTTCCCAATGTCCACGTCGGCTACCAGCCGGTCAGCGATTCTGCTATTCAATCCAAGTTCCAGGAAGCCTGGCGGGTGGATCTGCCTTCCCTTCCCGGCCAGACCTCCACCCAGATGATGGAAAGAAATCCGGGAAAGGAGATCCGCGGTCTATACATCCTGGGAGAAGATCCCGCCCACACCGAGCCCGATACCAACCGGGTGAGATCAACGCTGGAAAGCCTGGACTTTTTGGTGGTGCAGGAGATATTTCCCACCGAGACCACAGAATATGCTGATGTGATCCTGCCCGCGGCCAGCTTTGCCGAGTGCGACGGGACATTCACCAATGGCGAGCGGCGCATTCAAAGGGTGCGCAAAGCGATACCTTCACTCTGCGGTCAGGAGAACTGGCAGACGATATGCCATATTTCCCAGCGGATGGGCTATCCTATGAATTACAGCCATCCCTCGGAGATCATGGATGAGATCGCCTCCCTGGCTCCGATGTTTGCCGGAGTGAGCTTTGATCGGCTGGATGATGGCGGTTTGCAGTGGCCCTGTCCCGGGCCGGACCACCCGGGAACACAGACTCTGCATGCGGAGTGCTTCAGCTGCGGCCTGGGAAAATTCAATGTCGTGCGGCATAAGTTGCCTGCCGAAAAGCCCGATACAGACTATCCTCTAATTCTCACCACCGGCAGGAGAAGAGAGCATTACAACTGCGGCTCCATGACCAGGCGCTCCAGCGGGATCATGTTGGTCTGGCCGGAGGAGGCCATTGAGATCAGCCCTGCCGATGCCGAAGAGCTGGGAATTTTAGATGGAGAGACGGTTCTGGTCAAATCCAGGCGGGGAGAGGTCAAAACAAAGGCCAGAGTCACGGATAAGTCCCTGCGCGGGGTAGCCTTTTTGTCCTTCCACTACCGGGATGTGCTCACCAATCTGCTCACCAATGCCGCCCTGGACCCTCAGGCCAGAACGCCGGAGTACAAGGCATGCGCCATAAGGATAGAGAAGATCGCCTGATTAAAGATCGCCTGATTGAATTCTGAGTTGGCCTGCTATCGTCTTTCCCAGGAAAGCGATGAGGGTGGGCTGAATAGGCCTGCCGTCCTCCCTCTTGCTGCTTTTGATTTGCGGCATCATTCACTTTTTGGCCCGTTGCCAGCCTTGATGCAAAACATTCTTTAACCCAGGCCGGAAACAGTATGGCGGCAGAGATCATAAGCCGAATGGAATGTCGATCTTTCGACATTAACCAGGGGCTTGCCTTGGGAGGACTTGAGTTGTCAAGCAAACTGGTGCCGTCTATTTGTCCCTACTGTGCGGTTGGCTGCGGAATGTATCTGAAAGTGGAGAAGGGCAGGGCTACAGGCATTGAGTATATGACTGACCATCCCACATGCCAGGGGGCTCTCTGTCCCAAGGGCAATGCCGTCCTTGAGGTTTTAAACCACGAGGAGCGGCTGAAATATCCCCTGAAGAAGGCCGGCGGGGAGTTTGTAAGGATCTCCTGGGATGAGGCACTGGATTTGGCTGCCGGCGGTCTTCTCCGCAATATCAAAAAACACGGCCCCAGATCGGTGGGATTCCTGGCATCCTCAAGATGCAACAATGAAGAAAACTACCTCATGCAAAAGCTGTCCCGCCTGCTGGGCTCACCCCATGTGGACAACTGCGCCCGCCTCTGCCACTCCCCCACGGTGGTCGGCCTGGGAGCGGTGCTGGGCACGGGAGCCATGACCAACAATCTCATCGACCTGGAGAACTCCCGATGCATCCTGGCCATAGGGACCAACTTCACCGAGGCCCATCCCATAGTCTCCCGCTGGGCCCAGAAGGCAAAGGACAGCGGGGCAACGGTGATCGTGGCCGATCCCCGCATAACCTCTACCTCCTGGATGGCCGATCTGCACCTGAGGATCAAGCCGGGGAGCGACATTGACCTCTTGCGAGCTATGATGAAGGTGATAATTGAGGAGGGCCTGGCGGACAGAAAGTTCATTGAGGAGAGGACGGAGGGCTATGCCGAGCTGGCTGCCGGGCTCAAGGACTATTCTCTGGAGCAGGCCGCCGAGCTGACCGGCATTACGGCCGGGGAGATCGTCAGAGCGGCCCGGATCTACGCCCGGTCTCCCGCCTCCGCTCTGCTCTATTCCATGGGCATAACCCAGCATGTCTGCGGCACGGACAATGTCAAGGCCTGTGCCACTCTGGCTCTGGTTGCCGGGCAGATCGGTAGGCCCGGAGCCGGGGTCTGGCCTATGCGGGGGCAGAACAATGTGCAGGGAAACTGCGATATGGGAGGCATGGCCGAGTTTTATCCCGGATACAAGAGGGCTTCGGACCCGGCATCTATCGAGTTCTTCAAGGCCGCCTGGAAGGCAGATGATCTGCCTCTGGGGCCGGGGCTGACATCTACGGAGATGACCGAAGAGGCGCTGCAGGGCCGCCTCAAGGCCATATATCTCATTGGCGAGGATCCCGTCACCTGCGACGCCAATATCAACAAGACTAAGGCTGCTCTGGACAAGCTCGACTTTCTGATAGTGCAGGAGATATTCATGACCCCCACGGCCATGATGGCCGACCTGGTTTTGCCTGCTGCCGCCTGGGCGGAGAAGGACGGCAGCTACACCTCCATGGAGCGGCGGGTGCAGTGGATCGACCAGGCCATTCCACCGGTGGGCGAGGCCAGGGAGGGGCTGTGGATCATCAATGAGATTGGAAAGAGGCTCGGCCTGGACCTGAGTGGGAGCAGCGCAGAAGAGGTTTTGAAGGAGATCAACCAGCTGGTGCCCCAGTATGGGGGCATGACCCGAGAGAGGATCTCCCAGGTGGGAGGGTTGCGCTGGCCTTGTCCCGATGTGAGGCACCCTGGAACGGCGATATTGCATCAGGAGAGGTTCTCCACCCCAGACGGCAAAGCAAGGATTGCCAACGTGCAGAACAAACCAGCTGGCGAGCTGACCAGTCTTGAATACCCCATGCTGCTCTCCACGGGAAGGATTGTGGTGCAGTACAACAGCGGCTCCATGACCAGGCGCAGCCCCTCTCTCCAGGAACGGGACGGGGAGCTATATGTGGAGATCAATCCCCAGGACGCATCTGAGCTCGAGGTACAGCACGGGGATATGGTAAAGGTCAAGACCGTGCGGGGCGAGACCGAGGCCCGGGCACGTGTCACAGAGAAGGTCAAGCCGGGAATGGTTTTCATGCCCTTCCACTGGCAGGGAACCAATATCATCACCTCCGACGCCCTCGATCCCGTGGCCAAGATTCCGGAATATAAGATGGCTGCCTGCCGGATAGAGACGATGGCTTGAGGAGATGACCTCCTATCTGTCTGGCTGCTCTCCACCCACCTTAAGGGCCTCTGCTCCTGATAGCAGGTGAGCCATGCGTCTGGCCTGTGAGAGCAGCAGCAGCATGACCTTATGACGGTTGCCGCTCGGGATGGCGGAGTCGTTCTCGATGATCTCCCGGTCGCAGCAGATTGCCGAGCGTCACCTGGATGCGGAGGGAATTCCCGAGGTCGTGGATTAAAATTAAGTCTCTGTGCTCCGCCAGGCATCTGGGGATCTTTCCCATCCACGCTGCAGTGTTCTTCTGGGTGATGCCCCAGGTTGCTCTGGCTGTGGATCTTGCCATTTTTCGACCAGTTTCTCGTCGATAAGTTTTTGATGACGTGGCTCAGTGAGGAGTTATACAGGCCGAGCTTTTTGCTCAGAAATCCCGGTATTCTGGAGGCCACCTGGTCCAGGCAAATTTCTATGGTAAGAATTGGCTGACTCAAGAGCAAAGAGCCTCACACAATCGATGGCATCAAGGCTCTTTTAGATCAATCCCTTTTCTTTTAATGCTACTTTCATATCTTTCAGCTCTGATAGATCGGCTTCAATGCGCTTGAACCTCATATCCATGTAGCCCTTAAGATCGGTCCTGAGCGCCCGAATTTCTCCAATGGTTGTATCTTGCTTGTCCAGCATCTGATCCTGCTTGTCCAGCATCTGATCCTGCTTGTCCAGCATCTGATCCTGCTTGTCCAGCATCTGGTCCTGCTTGTCCAGCATCTGGTCCTGCTTGTCCAGCATCTGATCCTGCTTGTCCAGCATCTGGTCCTGCCTGGCGATCATCGTGTCCATCTTTCCGCCCAGGTTATCGTTCATTTTATTGACACTGACTACGATTTCCTTTAGATAGACTGCCGCAGTATCAAGCCTGCTGTCCGTCTCGCCTTTGGTCACCAGCTTTCCAAAGTTCTCGAAATCTCCGATGGCAGGAGAGTATGTCTTGATTATGGCGGAGACGGATATCAATGTATTTTTGATGTCTATGGCGAACTCGAACCATTTGAGCTTCTCATCCTCGCCCTCTGCAATGATCTTCACCCGTCCGTCCTTCTGGTTCTCGATCATGCCCTTGAGCCCAAAGGCATTGGCTATATCTACAACCCTGGCCCGGTAGCCGACCTCCTGGACCTTGCCGGAGACAATTGCAGTGAGCCTGATCATCCTGGAGAAATTATGTTATCTTCCTATTTGGCCTTATCTGCTAAGCCGGACAGGGCATATGGTGGGGAGGCCTGGGAGGCATGAAGCGCTGCAATGCGCTCAGCGCGCGCCGGGGGGAGTCAGCCCTCCCGCCCGGCCCGAAGCCCTCGCGCATTAGGGAGGCGACTGAAGCTCATCTCCTGCCCTGGGGCGAATGGGGATGCAAAGGATGATTGGAGAGGCAAGGCTAGTCCAAAAGCCTTAGAAAATCGTCCAACGGTATGCCAGCTTCTTTGAGGATGGCTCTTAAAGTTCCCTTGGGAATATCCGCACCGGGATGATTCGGAACTGTTGTCCTTCTCTTGGTTGCAGGATTATACCAGATTTCATGGCTCCCCCTGGCCTGGCGATATAGGACAAATCCTGCTTTCTTGAGCCCTCGAATCACATCGACTGCGGTGAGTACAGGTGTCTTGCTCATACGCTAATGGCAACCGGAATCTTGATATTTCTCACAACTCGGGCTGGGCGCACTATATCCTCCGGCAGAGGATCCCCTAATTCGATGAAAGACTCGATCAGCTTTCTGGCTACGTCCTGGGCTATTTCCATGGTCTCGGCAATGGTCCGCCCCTGTGCCACCAAGCCCTGCAGGTTATCGCTGGTGGCCAAATATGCTCCTTCTTCCAGCTTTTCAATTTTAATGGATACCAGATATTCGGTCAAGGCCAAGAGTCACTCCTGATAATGCTATTCTATTCCATATCATCCCATATAAGACTTGAGGGGAGCGACCCGCTCTGCATCCTCCTGCCCACCGCCGCCAACATCGCCCGACCGCCCGGCCCCTCGGAAATGCGGGGAAGGGCGCGCCAAGCCCTCCCCTGAGCCCGGCCTCAGAATGTCGTGAGGTCTACCTTCTCGGCGCTGCTCTGGAAGTAGAGGAAGAGCAGTCTGCCCCACTCCAGGGCCTGCGGGTCCTTGCTGATGATGATGTTCTCCAGGTCGTAGGTTTTGTCCAGGCGGGGCAGGGCCAGGATGAGATGGGTTTCCGTCACTACCAGGTGCAAATTGATTTCGCTGCGGCTGTATAGCTCGATTCTGCTGTGAAGCGACTTATCCTTGAGGGCATAGCTCTTGAGGCGCAGCTCCTGGATGATCCGCGCGGTTGTGACAGTCTGGAGGCTGCCGCCCTTGCTGACCGCCTGGGCCGCGGCCATCTGCTGCTCGGGAACCAGGGTTGATGAAGCCATCTGGAAGTGCCTGGCATGCGACAGAAGTGGGCCGACGATCCCCTGAATTTGGGAGGGGATGGCGGGATCTTTCTCGATGATCTCCCTGCCGTCGCAAACAGCCGCCATAGTCACCTGGAAGCCGGGAGGAATTCCGGAGAGGTCGTGGCTGAGGATGAAGTCTCTGTGATCTTTGAGGCATTTGAGGGTCCTTTCCATCCATGCTACGGTGTTCTTCTGGATGAGGCCCACATTGCTGAGGCGGTAGCCTTTGCCCTTCTTTGTCACCAGGTCTTCCTCCATCAGCTCCTTGAGGGCATGGCTCACGGAGGACTGGTGCAGGGCGAGCCTTGTGCTCAGAACTTTAGTGGTGGCCGGCTTTTCCTGGTCCAGGCTCTCCATCACCCTGGCCTTCAGCGAGTAGGTGGCGGAGAACCTGGCCCTGGAAGCCGATGATGCTCTCTCTGCTCTTGGTGCTGGCATGCTTCTCCCTATTCTTCTCCCTGGAAAATCATCATTCCTTCTGTGCGAATCCATGGCGCGGCCCCTGGAATCCCTCTCCAGGGGGCCCCCGGTGCTGCTTCAGGCTGCTGGTCAGTGCATAGGGGCCGGGTCCTGGCCAGCGGCAGCTATGATGGAGAGTATGTCAAGGCTGAGAACTACTCCGCCCTCCAGCTCAGCTGGCTGGAATGCTGTCCATCAGAGCTTTTGGCGGCCAAGACGGCTCGCATCGATGTCGCTGATCCCACCCAGATCCATTACCGCATCAGCCTCAGGAACCGGGAGAGCTATTCCATGGCTTTGACCATAAAAGACGAGCTGCCGGAGGGGATATCATTTGTCAATTCCACCACCTCTCCCGCCGAGCACCGCTCCTCATCTCTCACCTGGAACATAGCCGACCTGGGGCCTGAAGAGGTCCAGAACATCGATTACCTGACAAGGGCTCATAGGTCCGGCACATTCACAGCTCCAGACCACATCGAAGCCTGGGCCAGTGACGGCTCACTGATCCTCTCCGCTGATATTTCCGTTCAGGTTTATATGCCGGGTGATGTCCCCGCCCAGGCCGGATCAGACTGGCAGCCCCCTGCCTGTTTCGATCTCAATTGCACCGCTATGGGTGGGAGAGAGAACTGGATACCTTGCGTCGCCTGCTCGGCAGGGCAGACGGCAGAGATGAAAATCGATAATGAAGAGTTCATGGAGTATGAGCCGCCAGGGTGAGGCCGTTTAATGTCCTGGGAAAAAGCCTGGCCAAATCCTAAGAGAGCGGCAGCCTTACTTAAAAGAGAGTAGGTCTATTAATTGTCATGAGGGATTGCATAATTCATGACTTCAAAGAAAAACAAGACTATTTCAGAGCTTCTGTCAGTAATATTTCTGGCCCTTCTCCTCTCCGGCCAGTGCACCGCCCAGGATGACGATGTCCTCTTCCAGGTCTCGACCATCGACGCCCTGATGCAAGGGGTCTTTGACGGCATCTGCAGCTTTGATGACCTCATGGAGCAGGGCGACTTTGGAATAGGAACATTCGACGCCCTGGAGGGGGAGATGATCGCCTTGGACGGGAAATGCTATCAGGTCAAGGCGGATGGGGTGGCCTATCCGGTGCTGGGGAATATGACTGCTCCCTTTGCCACTGTGACCCGTTTTGAGATGGATCAGACCGCGACCCTGGAAAACGCCGGAAACTTCAGCGAGCTGTCCCGGCAGATCGACCGATATCTGCCATCCCGCAATGCCTTCTATGCCCTGCGGATAGACGGGACCTTCCCCTATGTTCAGACCAGAAGCGTTCCCCGGCAGGAGAAGCCCTATCCCCGTCTGGCCGAGGCAGTAGAGAATCAGTCGGTCTTCAACTTCACCAATGTCACCGGAAGCGTGGTGGGCGTCTGGGCTCCTGACTTTGCCAGGGGAGTGAATGTGCCGGGATACCATCTGCATTTCATCACCGAGGACCGCAAGGCAGGCGGCCACATCCTGGAGATCCAGGTTTCCAATGCCACGGCCCAGGTGGATGTCACAGCCGGATTTGCCATGCAGCTTCCCAGCAGCGGCGACTTCTATAATGTCAATCTGAGCGGGGACCTGCAGGAGGAGCTGGAGAGGATCGAGAAGTAAGCGGCGGCTCTGTTTTATTCCGCCAAGGACAATCCTGGAATCCCGAGAACTCAACAGAACTCGGAGAAAGCTCGTGGGGATTAACAGAATCTAGAAAGTTCTGTAAGATGCCAATACCAAGTTTGTCTCTGTGTAGTATCAGAGATTTTTGGCATTTCGTCAATAGATATGATTCAGGCCTCGCTACATAAAGATAATCTCTTCGAAGGAAGATAGTGCGGGACCTCGGACCAAGCTCAAGTGTAGAGTCCCGAATGTTTGGCATTTTTATCCCCCGCGATTTCTTAAATATAGCCTTCCACATTAAAATCTTCCTTATTCTGGAAAGAAATAAGTTTAGCTTACAGCCATCCGGCAATCCCGACCAAAATGCATCTTCTGTCGTTTGCAGATAGTGCTTTTCATCAAGGCACTCATGGTAGCGTATTTAGTTGTACTAGTTCAAGAATTTGTCAAAATTATCAAATAACTTTCTGCTTTTCTCGTAAGTATGGTACCATTTTTCGATTTTACCACGTCTGAGGATGCTTGACTCTGGCCAGGATATGTTTGATCTTATTTTTCCGCCAGGAATTGGCTGAAAGTACTTTCAGAATCTCCATTTTTATCTGTCTTGTTGGCAAAGAATTTGCGAGCCATGATCGGTTATAACCTCCCTGATCCATCTGATCCCGCCGAATTCTTCAAGCGCTTTTTCACGAGGTTAACGCTGGATTCAGTCGTTGCTGATGAAAAATTCTCCGCCGGAAATAATGAATCGAGACTATCATCGAGAACCACACAGACCTCTTTGCCGTTAGATCGACTAGTATGCCAATCGATATGGACTGCGGTAAGGCTGTGTTTCCGTTCGTACCTTATCCATGGCTTTCTGCGCTTCTTCTTTTTTTATTTTTAAATGAATACCCCGCAGCTTGCTGCGGCTGGGATGGTCAAGAAACCGATTTAAGGAAGACTGCATATCTTCACTTAGATGATTGAGGTTAGAAAGGCAAGTCATTGTGCCTATAAAACCTGAGTTCCCCAAAATTTAGGCATATTAAAATATTATTCGCTATCAATGACCGAAATCTA
>MTKX01002070.1_pt1 | contig 13816 bp, 12 predicted proteins | sample 1042771 | NCBI WGS metagenome assembly MTKX01 (sample SAMN06212183, study PRJNA360534) | anaerobic digester metagenome | biome: Wastewater treatment plant; material: sludge; isolation source: anaerobic digester fed with sludge from wastewater treatment plant | place: Denmark: WWTP Randers ... | reverse complement strand
GAAGTAGGCAGGCCCACCAAAGACTCGATCGCGTGCCTCGAATCTCTCAATAATGGTGTGCCAAAAGAAAAATAAGCGTTTATTCCTTTTTTCAAAATCATCTGAGCTTCTTCGAGTCTCCCTGGCCAGCAATGGAAGATGATCGAAGGCAATCGCCTAAGCTCGCGTCCGTAAGCCATTATGACATCAGTCGCTTTTCTTATATGAATTACGAGCGGAAGTTGGGTATAAGCCGACAGATGAACTTGAAAAAGAAAAGCCTCGAGCTGCAAGTGCATGGCTTCGGAGCTTCTTGACCGCAATGGTCCATCACCGAAGAAATCGAAGCCAGCCTCTCCTATGAAATCTACTTTTCTTTGCTCACATAACATGCTGAGAAAATCTGCGTGCCGCATGTCTGGTTCTTGAGGATGAATTCCAAATCCGGCAATAGTAGAAGGCAAGTTGGCTCGCAAGGCCTCGCTTTGCAGAAATTCTTCAGGGTTATGAGATACAACCGCGCCTCGCCAATCAAATGGCAGAGCTCTTAGAGCAAAGTCAGGTTCATATTGCTCGAGGCCTACCAAGTGTAAATGCGCATCGCAGTACATGACAATATTGTGCAACTATAAAGCATGCTGGTCAACGTTTGTATCATCTTCTAATAGACCGAGTTCAATAACGAACAGATCGAAATGGGTAAATTCCCGAGACCGTAAAATCGTAGCTGCCAAGTCAAGCTTACTATTCTTTTGCGCTATGTCGTTTGAGCTTCTTTGTAGTAGTCATCTCGAGCGGGGCTTTGAGAATATGAATCCGGGTGATCTTCTCATAAGAGCGCAGCCTTTGGTTTACTTGATTTACGATGTCATGAATCCGCGTTTCGACCTGCTCTTGGGAAAGGTTATTCTGCGAAACCCAGTCTTGGTTGGGATAAATAAGGCTTTCGATTTCCTCAGCCACTGCCTTCCCTTCAGGTATATAGCCTCGAACAAGGATTTGGTCTATTTCATCAAAGAGCTGGAACTCGTTTTCGATTTCTTCAGGATAGACATTCTTGCCACCTTCGGTGACGATGACATTCTTTATTCTGCCCGCAAGGTATAGATAGTTCTCATCGTCTAATTTTCCGACATCGCCAGTTCGCAGCCAACCGTCAGGAGAAAGGACTTCCGCTGTCTCCTCTGGCATTTTGTAATACCCCTGCATTACCATTGGACCGCGGACCACGATCTCGCCGATACCATCCTCGTTGGGATTATCGATAATCATCTCCGTCTCCGGAAGCACCTTCCCAACCGATGTTTCTTTGTAATGCTCGACTGGATTGAGAGTTATTATTGGGGAGGTCTCAGTAAGACCATAGCCTTGAACGAAGTCGACGCCAAGCTGGTTGTACTGTCTGAATACTTTCGGATCGAGAGGTCCGCCACCTGAGATACAAATGCGAATCGAAGATAGGCTAGCTTTTTCGAGAATGGAACCAAAGAAAGTTCTTCCAGGATTTACCCCGAAAGTTTTCTTGATAAAGCCAGAGATTGCCATTAGAGTCCGAATAAGGCCATAGGCTAGAGCACCTTTTTCTCTGACTCCTTTCAGAATGCCTGATAAGAGCTTATTGAATAGCATTGGCACTCCGAGGAACATAGTGATCTTGGCTTCCTTGAGATCCGATAGGATCTGCTTGACTACCATGCGTTTACCAAAGACAGTCTCAGCCCCGACCGAGAAAGACTCGATAAAGACTGCAAGCATCGTGTACGAATGGTGGATCGGTAAAAGCGCATAGAAGATATCCTGTTCGGAAATGTTAAGGTTTGCTTGAGCCAAAAAACAGTCAGAGACAAGGTTTTCATGGCTGAGCATTACTCCCTTTGGATCGCCAGTTGTGCCTGAGGTAAAAAGTATTGCTGCAGTGCTTTGTACCTCCACCTGAGGAGGACTAAAAGCAAAACCCTGTGGTGGCTCCAGATCATAGACAAAGGTTTCCATGCTCCTGGCAAGGCCGAAACAGGGCATTCCAGCACGACCTTTTTTAATATCATCGTATTTTTCCTCATCGATAAAAGCTGCTGTTACATCTCCGGCATCGATAAGTGCCATAATCTCTTGTGTAGATAGCTGATAGTCGATGGGAACAACAACTGCGCCTGCATAGAGAACTGCAATATACGCTACAGCCCATTCCGGCGAGTTCTTGCCTGTAACCGCTATATGACTGCCCGGACCCAGGCCAATCGAAGCGAGATACGAGGCAACCCTCAGGATAATCTCACGAGTTTCGCGATAATTGAGGCTTACTCTGTCTGGGCTATATATCGTAAAGCATGCTCGATCGGCAAAGCGATCCGTAGTGATGTCGAATAGTTGTGGAATAGTAGGCCATTTGCTAGTAAAAATACGACCTCGATATGCATCTAGGAATTTCCAAGGTTCTGTTTCTCTCATAGCAGACATTATGATACAGAAATGCGGCGTTGAAAAGAGGTTGAAACATGATTTTGCCCCCTTCCAAGTGGGCTCAGTTTTGCGGTATTCTTTTGTGCACTTTCAATCATTCGATCATATTGATGGAATGAGTGCAATGCGGAGGAGAGCATGAAATCAGTCGAGCTTGCAAAAGCTTACGACCCCAAATCATTCGAAGAGCGCATCTACGAAATGTGGAAGCGCGAAGGCCTTTTTAAGCCAAAGATCGACAAGAACAAAAGACCCTTTACCATTGTAATTCCTCCTCCCAATGTAACAGGGGCTCTCCATCTGGGGCATGCACTAGATAACTGTCTCCAAGATATCCAGGTTAGATATCGTCGCATGAAAGGAATTCCGACACTATGGTTGCCTGGTACAGACCATGCGGGTATAGCTACTCAGAATGTGGTGGAACGCAAGCTTCGTAAAGAAGGACGAGACCGTGAGTCTATGGGGCGCGAAGCTTTCATCGAAGAGACATGGAAAGTGGCGAGAGAACATCGAGCCTTTATCGATAATCAGCTTGCCAGAATTGGATCTAGTCTTGATTGGAGCAGGGAAAGATTCACTCTGGATGAAGGATTATCGAAAGCTGTGCGCGAAGTCTTTGTAGCGCTCTACGAACGAAATCTCATATATCGCGGCGAATACCTGGTGAACTGGTGCCCATCCTGTGGCACCGCTCTTTCGGATGACGAGGTGGAGCATGAGGATGAACCAGGTTCTCTATGGTACATCTGGTACGAGCTCGTCGATGGGCCTTGTCGGGAATGTCCGAGTGGCAGGATCGAGATCGCAACATCTCGTCCAGAGACGCTGCTTGGCGATGCCGCTGTAGCAGCCCATCCCGATGATAATCGCTATCGTGCTATAATCGGCAAGAAAGTTCATTTGCCTCTTACAGATCGTATAATCCCCATAATCGAGGACAGCTATGTCGATCCAGAATTCGGCACAGGTCTTGTCAAAATAACACCAGCTCATGATCCGAACGATTTCCTCGTTGGGCAGCGCCATGGACTCGAGAATATCAATATTCTCAATCCAGATGCGACGCTATCTGATGCTGTGCCCGAGAAATATCGCGGTTTAAGTGTACTTGACGCCCGCAAAGCAGTGCTTGCTGATCTAAAAGCACAAGGCCTTCTAAAAAATGAAGAAAAAATCGTGCATGCGATCGGTCATTGCTACAGATGCCATAGCGCCATCGAACCTTATCTCTCGAAGCAGTGGTTTGTTAGAATGCAACCCCTTGCTGATAAGGCTCTAAAGGCTTGGCAGGATGGAGATGTTGTCTTCTTCCCGAAAAAGTGGGAACACACCTATCGCCATTGGCTGGAAAATATCAGGGATTGGTGTATCTCACGCCAGCTTTGGTGGGGACACCGCATTCCGGTTTTCTATTGCATAGATTGCGGTGAAATGATGGTTTGCCGTGAAGACCCCTCTGTCTGCATACACTGTGGCTCCAGCAACATATATCAAGATGAAGATGTCCTCGATACATGGTTTTCAAGTTGGCTTTGGCCTTTCAGTACACTTGGCTGGCCTGAGGATACGGAAGACCTGAGATATTTTTATCCTACAAGCGCTTTGGTGACAGGATATGATATCATTTTTTTCTGGGTAGCCAGGATGATCATGGCCGGTATGGAGTTTACAGGTCAGAGTCCCTTCAAGGAAGTCTATATTCATGGCCTAATTCGCGATAAACAAGGCCGAAAGATGTCCAAGAGTCTGGGAAACGGCATAGATCCGCTCGATATAGTGGAAGAATATGGCGCAGATGCACTGAAATTCACCCTGGCCTATAATTGCGCCGCTGGCCAAGATATTCTCCTCGATAAAGAAAGTTTCAAATTAGGCAGTAAATTCGCTAATAAAGTTTGGAATGCCTCGCGCTATATTCTGATGAATCTCGAGAACCGTGCTTTTCTTGAGGATGATGCCCTCACTTATAGCGACATAGATTGGTGGATTTTGCATAAGCTAAACGAAGCCGCGAAAGCAGCCATTCAGGCTTTCGAATCCTGGCGTTTCAATGACGCTGCTCAAGCAGTCTATTCCTATTTTTGGAACGACTTCTGCGATTGGTACATCGAAGCATCAAAATTATCGACTAAATCGGGAAGCGAATCAGAAAAAGATCGCTCTACTACAATGCTCCTTAGAGTACTGGAAGAGTCACTCAGGCTTTTGCATCCCTTACTTCCGTTTGTAACCGAAGAAATCTATGGTATGCTACCAAACGCAAAGGGACGGCTGATTATAGCATCCTATCCCGTGTGGACAAAGGATCGCGAATCGCCTGAAATCGAATCACAATTCAAAGCACTTCAAGAGATTGTCACTTTGGTGCGTACACTTAGAAGTGAGTTTCAGATTGCGCCCGAGATTTCAATTCCTCTATCTCTTGAGTTTGATAATCATTTTTCGCATGGTCAATTCATACAGAGTCATATTGAGCTCATAAGCCTATTGGCAGGTGCTTCTTCGGTATCGATAAGCAAGGCCACAGAAAAGGGGAGTGTTTCTTTGGTAGGTAATGGCTTTACTGTCCATGTGGGGGTGGGAGGTCTTCTCGATATCGCAAGACTGATTAATCGCCTTTCTAAGGAGGCGGAAAGAGAGAGAGCATACATCGAAAAGCTCAGAGCAAAACTTGGCAATCGGACATTCCATTCCTCTGCTCCCTCAGATATCATCGAAAAAGAAAAGGAAAAGCTCAGGCTATCTATGGCAAAGGCTGCAAAGCTCGAGCAGTATATCGAGGAGCTCTCATGAGTTCAGAAGAGGGTATCCCTCAAGTAGACATTCCCATCATAGGGCGGAATTCAACACTTCGTGCCGAGCGCCTGATAATGAATAAGACAGCGATGCTGCGCCTAAAGCGTATGCATCTTGCGCCATATATTCAGCTAGCGACATCCTTAATCGGAAAGCCCAGGAGAAGCGGAGGCAACATGTTCAGGCATCAACTGGACACGATGGCCATCCTAATCGACTATGGATATATCGATTCTGTGCTTCTAAAGGCTTCTCTAATCCATGATCTACTAGAAGACGCACCGGAAACGAATCCTGATTCCATTCTTTCGATTGATGATGAGTCCATAGATGTATATAAATTGGTCCTCGAGGTTACAAGACGGCCAGTCGAAAACAAGGCCGAATTCTTAATTCGAATTCGAGATTATGGAACACCGCACGCAAGAGTGCTGAAGAGCGCTGATCGCATTTCCAACATGATCAGTCTTGGTTATGTGACAGACGATGTATTCGTTAGGCGATATACCGATGAGACAGAACAATATATCTATCCTATTGCCGAACGGGCAGATGAGCGAATGCTGATGGAATTGAGAGAGCTCGTCGCTACTCGTCGAGAGTATTTGCGGAACAGAATTGAGATATAATAAAGAAGGCGCCGATGAGGGCAGAAGGAAAGTAACATGAAAAAGAAGTGGACAAGCCTAATGCTTGCTAAAGTAATCGATCATACGCTTCTCAAGGCTACCGCAACCGAAGATCAGATAAAAGCGCTCTGTGTAGAAGCAAAGGAGTTTGGATTCAAAGCAGTCTGTGTCAATCCTTACTGGGTTCCGCTTTGTGTCAGAGAGCTTGCAGATTCCGATGTTCTCGTTGCGACAGTCGTTGGTTTTCCGCTTGGCGCTAACACCAGTCTGATAAAAGCCGAAGAAGCAAGGTTGGCCGTAGCTCAAGGAGCCGACGAGATCGACATGGTCATCAATATTGGCAAGGCTAAAGCCGGAGACTGGGCTGCGGTTAGGGATGATATAGCCGGAGTGGTACAGGCATCTAGACCAGCCATTGTAAAGGCTATAATAGAGACCTGTTACCTAACCCAGGAGGAAAAAATCGCTGCATGCGAAGCAGCCATTTCCGCAGGAGCAACTTTTGTCAAAACCAGCACCGGTTTTGGGACCGGTGGTGCTACCGTAGAAGATGTCAGCCTTATGAAGAGAACCATAGGCGAAGTCGCTCACGTAAAAGCATCAGGCGGAATCAAGACTTGGGAGGATGCTGTATCGATGCTAGAGGCTGGGGCCTCGCGCATAGGAGCCTCCGCGGGAGTTGCAATAATGAGGGAGTCTGAAGCTTTAGATAATAAATCGCCAGAACAGCTGTCATAACGCAAAGATTGTTATTGACAATCTGCTGCCTCGGCTTTACCATTTATTTGATTTTATGCGGTAGATTGATAGAGAATCTACGCATTTCCAGCATCGAACCTATAATGAAGGAGGATGAAGCATGAAAAAAGCGCTTTTGGTGCTTGTCGTAACCGCTTTGATCGCGGTGCCCGCATTTGCACAATTCAAAGTGGGCCTCGTTACCGACGTTGGTGGTATAGACGACAGGTCCTTTAACCAGGGTACATGGGAAGGTATTGTTCGTTTTGCTCAAGATTACAAACTTCCAAAGAGCAACTACAAGTATCTGCAGTCAAGCGCGGAAGCGGATTATGTTCCCAACCTATCCACTTTTGCCGATGAAGGTCTCAATCTCATCATAGCCCCTGGATTCCTGTTCGAGCAAGCGATGACCCAGGTCGCAAAAAATTACCCTACCCGCAAGTTCTTAATAATCGATACGGTCGTATCTCTGCCAAACGTAGTATCCGCTACCTTTGCGGAGCATGAAGGATCTTTCCTGGTAGGTGTGGCGGCAGCCCTAAAGGCTAAGGCCGATGGTAAGAACATCCTCGGATTCCTGGGTGGCATGCAGTTCCCGCTTATCGAAAAGTTCCAGGCAGGATTCGAGCAGGGTGTCAAGGCAGTCTATCCGGACTGCAAGATCTTAGTAGACTATGCAGGGGATTTTGCTGCCCCCGATAAAGGTCAAGCTTTAGCTCAAAAGCAGTATAACGCCGGAGCCTACATAATCTATCATGCAGCAGGCGGTACCGGTAACGGACTCATCAAGGAAGCAAAGGAACGCCAGCAGAAAGGCGATCTCCGCTGGGCAATCGGCGTGGACAAGGATCAATATGCCGATGGCATCTATAGTGGCAACAAATCCGCAGTCCTTACATCGATGATGAAGCGTGTCGATGTGGCAGCCTATGAAGTGAGCAAGATGACCATGGAAGGGAAATTCCCGGGCGGGCAAGTCCTTGTTTTCTCATTGAAGAATAAGGGTGTTGGCATTCCTGATAATAACCCAAACCTCTCCGCTGACATCGTAGCAAAAGTCAAGGAATACGAAGCACTTATAGCATCAGGCAAGCTTGTCGTCTCGGAGATTCCTGCAAAATAAGCAGTCTAAGCAAAAAGGGGGAAGCGCCCGAATCGGCGATCTGCTAAAGCTCAAAATTGCCGAAAAAGCAGCTCTGTGTGGACGGCTTCCTCTATAGTTGTTTCAAAAGCCCCCAAAAGAGGGGGCTTTTTTGATGCGTTTCATCTTGAATTGGCGATTCCATAAAGAAATCATTTCAAAATCGGTCTTTGACCGATGTATAATGTGTGCTGGTTATATAGCGAGAATAGTCGCGCTGTGATATAATTTTGCTTCATCCTAATCCAGGGGGTTATAGGTGCCTAACATCGTAGAGATGCTTCATATCACCAAGGATTTTCCCGGAATTAGAGCAAATGACGACATCACACTTCAGGTCGAAGAGCGCTCGATTCATGCACTTCTGGGAGAGAATGGTGCTGGGAAATCTACGCTGATGAGCATACTTTTTGGGCTATATCAGCCTGATGCAGGAACAATTCGCATTCGCGGCAAAGAGGTAAAGGTAAGTGACCCCAATGTGGCAACCGCTCTCGGTATTGGTATGGTTCACCAGCATTTCAAGCTGGTTCATAACTTTACAGTTACCGAAAACATAATACTCGGCATGGAGCCTCGAAAGGGTATTCTTGTTGATATGCATAAGGCAGAACAAAAAGTAGAAGAAATCTCCAAGCTCTATGGGCTTGCGGTCGATCCTAAGGCGAAGATCGATGAGATTTCGGTGAGCATGCAGCAGCGAGTCGAAATACTCAAAATGCTCTATCGAGATGCCGAGATTCTCATCTTCGATGAACCTACAGCTGTTCTTACACCACAGGAAATTCGCGAACTCATGCAGATAATGAGGCGACTGGTCGAAGAAGGCAAGACCATTCTCCTCATCACTCACAAGCTAAGAGAAATAAAAGAAGTCGCCGATGTATGCTCTATTCTGAGAAGAGGTAAGCTCGTCGGCACCGTTCCTGTCGCAGATACGGATGAAGAGAGAATGGCCGAAATGATGGTCGGCCGCCAGGTCAGTTTTCATGTCCAAAAAACTCGAGCAAAGCCTGGCGATGTACTTCTGCGCGTCGAAGGGCTCAATGTGAAGAATCAAAAAGGAGTACTTGGCGTAAGAAATCTATCGCTCTCGGTTCGCGCTGGCGAAATCCTCGGGCTCTGTGGTATAGATGGCAACGGCCAGACAGAGCTCGTACATGCAATAACCGGATTGACTAAGGTTGAATCTGGCCATATTTTCCTTCGAGATATCGATATAACTCACCTTTCTATAAATGAAAGGTCTGATCTTGGTCTTGGACATATACCAGAAGATCGCCAGAAGCATGGGCTCATCCTCGACTTCACATTGGGCGAGAATTTCGTAATTCACAACTATTATAAAGAACCTTTCGCGCATTGGGGGATACTGAACAAGAAGGCAATTCTGGATAACGCTCAGAGGCTTATCCGGGAATTCGATGTTCGTTCTGGGCAGGGACCCCTTACGCCAGCTCGCGCGATGTCTGGAGGAAACCAGCAGAAGGCCATTGTGGCTCGCGAAATCGATCGTTCGCCCGATGTCTTTATTGTGGTTCAGCCGACGAGAGGTCTCGATGTGGGAGCGATCGAATATATACACAAACGTATCATTGGAGAAAGGGATAAAAACAAGGCTATTTTGTTAGTCTCCCTTGAGCTCGATGAGATCATGGATCTCTCTGATCGCATTGCTGTCATCTACAACGGAGAGATCGTCGGCATCGTCGATGCAGCAACGACCAATGAAAATGAACTCGGTCTTATGATGTCAGGAGCTCTTCATAAAGCACATGAAGCGACTCAGACTGGCCGAGAACCAGCGCATGTCTGAGGGAAGGGAGGAAGGCAAATGCCTGCTCGAAAAGAAAAGATAGTGCTTCCACTTATTGCTGTGCTTCTTGGATTCTTGCTGGGATCATTAATCGTCATACTAACCGGTCGTTCTCCTGTCTCTATGTATGCCGCTATAATAAAAGGATTTTCAGGCATAGATATCATAAATGGACAGCCGATCAACACGCGTTATATAGGTGAATTCATAATCCAGGCAATGCCGATAATTCTAACGGGTCTATCTTTTGCCTTTGCGTCGCGCACCGGCCTTTTCAGCATTGGTGCCGAAGGTCAGTTGATGATGGGTTCCATCTCGGCTACGGCAGTTGCGATTCTTGTGCAAGCACCCAAGGTGATTCACCTGCCGATGGTGTTGCTTGCGGCTATTCTGGGAGGAGCGCTTTGGGGTGCCATTCCCGGCTTTTTGAAAGCGCGATACAACGTACACGAAGTAGTAGTTACCATAATGATGAATTACATTGCTCTGCATTTCAATAATTATATGATTCTGAACATTTTTGGGAGCGTGGATAAGGTAAAGACAGTGCCTTTCCCCGATTCCGCTCTGCTCAAGTCGCCATTTCTGGAGAGCATAACTCGGAACTCACGCCTCAATTGGGGATTCATTCCAGTTCTATTAGCGGTTCTGATATTCTCCTTTATCATAAATAAGACTACCTTTGGCTTCTCTTTGCGCGCCGTAGGTCACAACAAGGAGGCCGCTCGCTATGCTGGCATGAAGGTGAACCGAAACATCATCGCATCTATGGCAATAGCTGGTGCTTTTGCTGGTCTTGCGGGTGGAATAATCACTGTTGGCACTTTCAATTTTGGTCGTGTGATTCAAGCAGCAGAAGGCTATGGTTTCGATGGAATTGCCGTGGCTCTAGTGGGAGGAAATGAGGCATTGGGGATCTTGCTTGCTGGTCTTCTGTTTGGAGGGTTGAAGGCCGCACAGCCTCTCATGCAGTCTCAGGGCATACCCAGAGAGATAGCAGGGATCATTCAGGCCTCGATTGTGTTATTCGTTGCAATGAAATTTGGCATAAAAATGGTGCTCGATAAATTCGAGCGAAAACAGGTGCCCACAACGGAAGGGGAACGCGTATGACCTTCGAGGTATTCCTTCAGATGTTTCCTATTGCGCTCATGTTTTCAGCGCCCATTATATTGACTGCCCTAGGGGGTCTCTTCAGCGAAAGATCCGGCATCGTCAATATTGCTCTGGAAGGAATAATGATGGTAGGTGCCTTTACTGGCGCTACCATAACCGTCCTTTTGGAGAATTCGACTCCCGCGGCGGCGTGGATTGGATTGCTCGGAGGCCTTCTATCAGGGGTGGCCTTCAGCTTGCTACACGCCGTTGCGAGCATCAATCTCAAGGCCGATCAAGTCATTTCAGGTACAGCCCTGAATATTCTGGCCGGAGGGCTTACGGTCTACCTTTGCCAGATCATTTTTCATCAACAGAGGACTCGTGCATTTTCTTATGGCATAAAGAAGTTGAGTGTCCCCGGATTGAGCAAGATTCCTGTGCTTGGAAGGATGTTTTTCGACCAGGTGTACCCTACGTTCTACATTGCCATCGCCATTGTACTTTTGACATGGTTTGTGGTATATAAGACGCCGCTTGGTCTTCGTATGAGGGCTTGTGGTGAACATCCTCAGGCAGCCGCGAGCATGGGTATCAATGTTTCCAAAATGCGCTATTTTGGCGTTCTGATTTCGGGTGCTTTGGGCGGACTTGGCGGAGCCGTAATGGTACTGACGGCGGATATCCAATATACCTTGGTGTCTATTCATGGCACAGGTTTTATTTCTCTCGCTTCGCTGGTCTTCGGTAGATGGAATCCCTTCGGAGTGCTCGGAGCTGGATTCTTTTTTGGGTTTTCTACTGCCCTCTCATTCTATGCGAAAGATATTCCGCTGCTCTCTGGGCTTCCTGGAGAATTTTTCTATATTCTGCCTTATCTGCTTACCATCATCGCTCTTTTATTCTTTGCAGGCAAATCGGTGGGACCCAAGGCTGCTGGACAGATCTACGAATCAGGGGAACGTTGAAACAAGCATAATATTCTGAAGGAAGCAAGAAATGATCGAGGTCGACCAGCTTCAAAAATACTCGCTTTTTGGAGGCATCAGTCCGGAACAGATAGAAAGGATCAAGCCTTTGCTTGGTACAGAGCATTTCGAAGCCGGAGAATGTCCACAGGTCGAAGGGCAGCCCAACGATAAGATTCATTTTATTCTAAGCGGGGAAGTTGAAATAATAAAAAAGGGGCTAGTCATAGCCCGCCTAAGGGAAGGGCAAACCTTCGGCGAGATGGAGCTTCTAGATATCATGCCGAGTATCGCAACAGTTCGCGCGGCCACTGCTCTTGAAACCGTTACAATCTCTAATCGTGCCCTCTACGATATCTTCAAACTCGATCTGAGAGCTTTCTCGATGATGATAATGAATCTCGCGCGCGATCTTTCGCGGCGCTTGCGACGGATGGATGATATTGCATCCAGCCAAGGAAAATGTTGAGATTCGATGCAAAGAATCCCAAAGCCAATAATTCTTTTCTTAACCGACAAATGAGCACCTTCTTAAAATAGGGAAGAAGGGAGTATCTTGTAGGCAATAAATAGTACAATTTTATAAATTATTATAAAATAATTAAATAATATCTTTTGCCGGAGACGGGCATCGAACCCGCACGCCGCTTGCGCAGCAAGGGATTTTAAGTCCCTGGTGTCTACCAATTCCACCACCCCGGCAATTCGAATCTAGATTTTAGCCAGCACATAAAAAGCAGTCAAGAAGACAATCAAAGTATCGAAGTCACTCAAGGCCATGTTGTGGATAATGCCTTCTTTATGGCTTGTATAGCCGATCTTGTATAACAGATCAAATCATATTCCGAAAAGCTCTTCCAGAAAACGCGCCACTCCATCATCATCCACAGAGGCGGTTACATAAGGCACTGCTGTTTGAATATAGCTATGGGCATTTCCCATAGCAACACCAACCTTAACGGATCTTAGCATTTCCAGATCATTTTCAGCATCGCCAAATGCGATTGTCTCTTCAAGGCTACCGCCCAAATAACGTAGACATTCCTCAAGACCTTGCCGTTTTGAAACGCCGCTTGCAACGATTTCCAGCATTGTCTCATGAGAAAAAAACGCATCAAGAAGGTCGGGTGCTGAGTTTAATATCGTTTCCCGCATCTCGAGAAGTTTCTCATTTGGGCCAACTGCAAGAAATTTCAAAATATCTTCGCCAACGAGAGAGTCGAAATTCTTCCGAACACCTTTCATGCCAGTTCGCTTTTCGTAAAAATCCACACCTGGCGAATAGCGATCGTAGATCCATCGTTCTCCAACATAGCAACAGAAAAGCACATCATGGTCTCTGCTTACTTTTGTGAGTATCGGCAGAGCCTCGGTCGGAATATGATGTGAAGCCAAGATCGTACCGTCGCGGTTATAGATATCGGCTCCATTCGTGCATACGAAGGCATCTGGTTCAAAGGAATCCGCAAGGACAATCTTTGCGGCCTTATAGATGCGCCCGGTTGCAATGATCAATTTTTTCCCCTGGTTTTGGAGCTTTTTGAGTGTATCAGCCACATGGGGAGAAAGCTGATATCCCTCATCGAGAATGGTTCCATCCATATCCATTGCAATGAATCTGAGTTTAGATGGGTCTAGGTTTTTCGAGGCTGTCATGTGGTGATAATATATGAAAGTTGGTAATTGGTCATTACTGCTACGAACCTTGTGTATAAGAAGTTGAAGTAAGATGTAAGAAATATCCCGAATAAGGGAAGAGCAAGGGGCTGACTATGCAGACTTTCTCTTTCTGCCATAATCCCAAATGTCTCCATATACACAAGGTTCGTAGCAGTATTATTTACATGCCGACATAGAAGCGGCACAATGTTCTTTCATGACATACAACCATTATGATGACACCTATATTCTCGAAGGCGCAGACCTTGTACTTCCGGATTCGATATTGCCAAAGGCGACGCTGGCAGTACGAGGAGGAAAAATAGCTGCAATAATCCCTTCTGGGCAATTCCAGCGGCCGGAAAAGCTAAATCGATCTTCTCAATCTCAGATTGACCCAGCATTTGAAAATGCTCCAGTAATCAAGGCCGAAGATGCTTTTGTGCTTCCTTCCCTAGCGGAGATGCACATCCATGGCTGTGCATCTTGGGGGTTCGAGAGAATTTCAGAGCCAGGGGATCTTTTTCAA
>MTKX01009343.1_pt2 | contig 13838 bp, 10 predicted proteins | sample 1042771 | NCBI WGS metagenome assembly MTKX01 (sample SAMN06212183, study PRJNA360534) | anaerobic digester metagenome | biome: Wastewater treatment plant; material: sludge; isolation source: anaerobic digester fed with sludge from wastewater treatment plant | place: Denmark: WWTP Randers ... | reverse complement strand
GGATTGGGAAAGACAGAGAAAATTAGGATATCGAAGGTTTGGTCTAATCCTAAGGTCATTCCTTCGAGGGTGGTCATTCCAATATGATCGGGATCGAGAAAGGGTTGGAGTCGCAAAGTATCGGCTTGGCCATTCAAATCCCAGTGTGCAGAGAATTTTCCGAAATAATCGGGTTGATTGAGGTTGGAGGAGTCGCAAGAAGACTGGCCTCCGGTTAAAGTACCCATTAATAGGCCATTACTGTTGAACAAGGCGCTTCCCGAAGAGCCTCCTTCGGTTACGCCATGACCATTTTCGGTTGCCGACCAGCTCACCTTCCAATGAGAATTACTCATGTTTTCCCAGCTCGATGATAGGGTAGGTGTGGTATAGGTTGATATTTTTTTGATGTCGCCTTGCGGATGGTGAATGCAAACCCCTGATGCGGAAGGGTAATCCAACCTTGACCAACCAGAAAAGAAGGCATTCACATTTTCAGGGATACCCTGATTGAGAGTCAATAAATAAAAATCGCTCCCCAAATTTGAAATGCTCACATCGGAAGCCGCCTTTTTCGTTCCTCCCACAGAAGGTTTCAACTCTGGCTCTAATGCAGGTTGCGAACAATTTGCAGCCTCGTAGTTAAAGAAAAACTGCCATTGTTTCAGATTTTCTTTCGTGGCTCCTTTGCCGCAATGATTTGCCGTTAAAATATAAGGTGTTCTATCCTTGCGCCCATTATTCATCAATGTCCCGCTACACCAGTAAATCGAGTTTACATTTCTTATCAGTATCCTTACGGTAGCATTCTTTTGATTTTTCCATTGTAAACCTTCGTTACAGTTTACATTTACTTCGCAGCTTCCCGAACCACCATACCCTTTTTCGCCCTTGGGTATGATTCCAACCCCAGATATGATAATATGAGGTTCGGCACTACAGTCATAAGGCACAAAAACTCTGAGTATTATGTATTCTCCATCAATCATCGGAATGCTGTAGCTACCGCCCTGTGGGTTGTCAACGAATGAAAAGGTATAAATATTATCGACATCCCTACCGGTAGTATATAAAAAACAACTTTGCGGTAGATATAAAGCGGAGAAATACAAAATAAGGGCCTCTACTCCGTCGATATGGATCCTTAAATCATAAATTCTCCCTTCTCCATTTTCGTCATACCGAGCCAGTTTCATCACATCGAAAGTGGTATCATAAACTTTTCCAATGATCTGAGGCAAAGCCGATTTTGGACTTTCACTTCTATGCAATAGTTCGCTGGGAGGGTGTAAGCATAGCGTAGGGAGGTTTCCCGGTTCTTCTGAATGAGGAAACAGTTTGGAATTCTTTATTTGAGCCATTCCATAAGAGGAGAGAAGTAAAAAGATTATTAAAATTGGATGATGCCTGCGCATGGTAAAAAATTCGAATCGAAGTTTGTAATGGCAAACCTAATATTTTTTGTTGAAATAGGAGTAATCCATTTCTCAAAATTCGAATGATCATAATCCAAAAATACTATACGACTGAATGAATTGATATATTCCGATATCCATGATTCATATTTTATTATTTTATACGTGTTTTATGTGATTCTTGAAAGAGGAGTATTTCACTTTGTGAAGATTATTCATTTTTTGGGCGGTTAAAACAGGAAAAATTTTTCAAGCATACCAAATAGTTTTAAAATTCTATAATATAGAGAAAATCAATATAATATATTCGATGGTATAAAATTTATCCAACTAAAGAAAAGATTAAAATGAAATGGTCTTTGCTTTTCGTAGGGTGGAGTTAAATATTTCTTAAGAGTTTGAATTTATTTTTCAGGAACTTTATTGCATAAACCGCAATATTTAGGAATTTTGAAACCAAATAAACCGTTTACATTTATGGAAGAAAAATCACCAGGAATCAAATCAAAGCGTTTGGCCTCTCTGGATGCATTAAGAGGTTTCGATATGTTCTGGATCATGGGAGGCGAGTCGTTATTTATTGCGTTGGGGGCTGCCACAGGTTGGCCTGTATTAGTATGGTGGGCCGAGCAGATGGAGCATGTGCCATGGCATGGTTTCCATTTTTACGATATGATCTTTCCTTTGTTTCTTTTTATTTCGGGTATTTCCTTTCCTTATTCGCTGGCTAAAAGGGGAGACAACAAGCATGGTATTTATCGGCATGTGATTCGCAGAGGCCTTATTTTAGTTTTGTTGGGAATTGTTTACAACAATGCCATTCGGTTCGATTTCGCCAACATGCGCTATGCAAGTGTATTAGGTCGTATTGGACTTGCATGGATGTTTGCCGCTCTTATTTATATAAACACAGGATTTAAATTCAGGGCATTCTGGACAGTTTTTCTTCTACTGCTTTACTGGGGGTTATTGGCATTTTTCCCTGCTCCCGACTTGGGCTCTTCCGATCCTTATTCGATGGAAGGAAGTCTTACAGGATATATCGACCGATTGTTATGTCCGGGCAAGCTTTATCTGGGTATTCTCGACCCTGAAGGAATTTTGGGCACAGTGCCAGCTATCTCCACTGCTTTATTAGGGATGCTTACTGGTTCTTTCGTCCGTTCGGAATCTTTCGTGAAAAAAACCAACCAAAAAGTTATTTTCATGATTGTTGCTGGTGTAACTCTATTAATCATTGGAAAAATCTGGGACAGTGTCTTCCCCATCAATAAAAACCTGTGGTCGAGTTCATTTGTTTGCTGGACGGCTGGCATTAGTCTTTTATTATTTGCGGTTTTCTATTTCATCATCGATGTGATGGAATATAAGAAATGGGCTTTCCCATTGGTGGTCATCGGAATGAATTCCATTACCATATATCTGGCTCAAAGAGTATTTTATTTGGGATATACTTCCGATTTTCTTTTCGGAGGATTTGCAGCCCTCTTCAATCAAACATGGCAGCCAGTCATTATCCATCTGTCGTATGCATTGACCTGTTGGCTTCTATTGTATTGGTTGTACAAGAAGAAGATTTTTTTGAAGATATGAGTGTAACATTTCGGTCCCGGCTATTCCATGAGATATAGAATTATTAGGCTTTTTTGAATGATAGGATTTTTGCTTGATGTCGCTTGATGTCACATAATAAGAGGTAGTTTCAACCCATCAAAATCTTTATTCTGTAATATTTGGGTGGGTTGAAAGCCTTTTGTAGAGAAATTCAGAGGGTTCTTTAGAAGTCGAAAGTCTGATAGGTGCAAACCAAGTTTCTATCTCCATAAGCATCGTCGATGCGGCTCACAGGGGGGAAATATTTATCGGTTTCCATTCCGGGCAAGGGGAAGGCCGCCTTTTCGCGGGTATAAGGATAATTCCATTGTGAATTTACAACCATGGCCGCGGTATGGGGAGCATTTTTCAAGAGGTTGTTCTGGCGGTCTGCCTGATGGTTTTCTATACTGGCAATTTCTTTTCTGATAGCAATTAATGCATCCACCAGTCGGTCGAGTTCTTCGAGAGGTTCGCTCTCGGTGGGTTCTACCATTAGTGTACCATGTACTGGGAAAGCAACGGTTGGGGCGTGAAAGCCATAATCGATCAAACGCTTGGCAATATCGATGACCGATACATCGGCTGAAAGCTGAAATTTATTACAATCGAGAATCATTTCGTGGGCTACACGACCATTCTTGCCCGTATAGAGGATTTTATAATGATTTTCGAGGCGAGCCTTTAAATAGTTTGCATTGAGAATGGCATATTTACTGGCATTCGTAAGTCCGTCTCTTCCTAAAAGTTTCATGTAAGCATAAGATATGGTAAGAACAAGAGCGCTACCATAAGGTGCAGCTGCTACGGGCGATATCCCTTGCTGGCCACCAGTTTTTACGATAGGATGCTGAGGCAAGAAAGGAATCAGATGGCTGGCGACTCCTACTGGTCCAACTCCAGGCCCTCCTCCTCCATGAGGAATAGCAAAAGTCTTGTGAAGGTTCAAATGGCAAACATCTGCTCCTATGCGTCCTGGACTCGTCAATCCTACCTGTGCATTCATATTGGCTCCATCCATATAAACCTGACCTCCGTTTTGATGAATGATATTCACGATTTCGAGGATTTCTTCTTCGAAAACTCCATGCGTGGAAGGGTAAGTGATCATCAAAGCTGCTAGATGATCTTTATATTGAACGGCTTTTTCACGCAGACAAGCGATATCGACGTTTCCATTTTCGTCGCATTTAACAACCACAATATCCATTCCGGCAAAGTGAGCCGAGGCAGGATTGGTTCCGTGAGCCGATGAGGGAATGAGACACACATTACGATGGCCTTCTCCTCTGCTTTCATGATATTTCCGAATGATCATCAATCCGGTATATTCTCCGTTAGCTCCTGAATTGGGTTGAAAAGTAAAAGCCGAAAATCCCGTGATTTCCTTTAGGAGAGCTTCCAATTCATTGATCATCAAATGATAACCTTCGGCTTGGTCGGCGGGTACAAAAGGATGCAAACCATTGAATTCGGACCAGCTCAAAGGGAACATTTCAACACCAGCAGTGAGTTTCATGGTGCAGCTTCCTAGGGGAATCATCGTTCGATTGAGAGCTAAATCCCGATTCTCGAGTTTTTTTAAATATCTCATCATGGCAGTTTCGGAATGGTAAGAATTGAAAACAGGATGAGTGAGGTATGCACTTCGACGAATAAATTCCTGAGGGAAAGTAACTATATTTTCACATTCGACCGGATTGCATTTAAATTCCTGAAAAGTTCGATTTGCAGCTAAGGAAAGAATTTCGAGTATCTGATTGACTTCCTTCAAGGATGTGGTTTCATCGAGGCTAATGCCAAGTGTTTGATCATCGATATAGCGCAAATTGAATTGGCGCTTCAACGCAAGGTTTTTAATGGTTTTGATGTTTACTTGTTCAGGAAGGCGGAGTCGAACAGTATCGAAGAAGGCCGAATTGAGTTGGTTGTATCCATATTTGGAAGCTTCATTGGCCAAAACGCCAGTAAGGATATTGATATGGCGTGCAATTTTATGCAGGCCTTCTGGCCCATGATATACGGTGTACATACCTGCCATGATGGCAAGAAGAGCTTGCGCGGTGCAGATGTTGGAAGTGGCCTTTTCTCTTTTGATGTGTTGCTCGCGAGTTTGCAAAGCCATGCGTAAGCTAGGACGCCCTTGTGTATCTATTGATATGCCGATAATTCGACCCGGTATCGAGCGTTTGAACTCTTCTTTCGATGCTAAAAATGCAGCATGTGGCCCACCATAACTCATGGGAATTCCAAAACGCTGGGTCGAACCAATCACAATATCGGCTCCCCATTCTCCTGGGGGCGTTAGCAGAACCAATGAAAGAATATCTGCTGCAACAACCACCAGCGCTTCCACGGAATGTATCTTCTCTGCAAAAGCTCTGTAATTGTTAATTTGTCCAAATCCATCGGGATATTGAACTATGCCACCAAAAAAACCATCATCCAGTTGGACCTTATCGTGATTGCCAATGACCAGTTCTATTCCCAATGGAACTGACCTTGTTTGTAGAAGAGCAATACTTTGAGGGAAAAGGTTTTCCGAAACAAAAAACTTGTTTGCATTGGTCTTCATTTTTGAACGTGAGCGGCAGTTGTATGCCATAATCATAGCCTCAGCAGCAGCGGTGGCTTCATCGAGCAATGAACTGTTGCTGATGGGCAAACCCGTTAAATCGGCTACCATGGTCTGAAAAATGAGCAATGCTTCTAAACGCCCTTGCGAAATCTCGGCTTGATAAGGTGTATAAGAAGTGTACCATCCCGGATTTTCGAGAATATTACGCTGAATTACACCGGGCAGGATAGTATTGTAATATCCCATGCCAATAAAACTTCTATAGAGTTTATTTTTTTGTCCTAAAGTTTTTAAGTGATGAAATACTTCATATTCGTTCATTCCCTGTTCGATATGAAGTGGGCCTTTTAGTCGAATTCCCGAAGGAATGGTCTGAGCTATCAATTCATCCAATGAGGAAACCCCAATATATTGAAGCATTTTTTCAACATCCAGAGGGGTGGGCCCTATATGGCGCTCTGCAAAATTATTGGTTATCATGCTTATTTATTGTTTTACAGTTGTTTGAAAGCAAATCCAGAAAAATTTATGCTTTGGCAAAATTAGACATCCTAGTGCTGCAACACAAATTTTCTTGTCTATGCCATAATCCATTCATGGAATAACTTCAGCTATTTACCATACGTTTCGTTTTTTTAATGCCTTTATTTTTGATTTGTTGTATTCTTAATGGGTTGGCTCTGTTTTTATGAATATAAAGTGATAAACCAATCGAAAATCTGGTGAAAGATGCTATTTTTGTCGAACGTAAATAGAAAATTATGATGGACTATAAAAGACACCTATATTTTTCGATGACTCCCGAGTCATTGATTTCTTCGATGCTTCCGCCCGAGGAATTTGGGCATTATCTTGCTGTTGGCGCCAATAAGAGAACACGTGGGCAGGCATTGTTTTTCGAGATTGATCCTAATTTTCAATCCGATTATTTTGATTTGGCCAGTATAGAACGACGTTGTGTCCCTCATGTCGATGGACAGCCCAAACGTTCGGTCTATCTCTCGACTTATAGAGTACTCGAAAATTTACCTATCGAGGTTTTCAGCAACCTCTATCTTACTACCTATGACGGGAAGGTTTTAGAACTTCAGCCTGGAGATTACGCTGAAGAAGAACCTTTCACGCTTCATCTTTATCAGGAATTGTCTCCGGTACCTCCTCGTGTAGCCAGCAAGCTAAATCCCAGGCAATTCATGAATTATGTAACTGATCAGAGGAATNNGAGGAATCCAGTCTCTTTCCCAAAAGTGGTATTTGCTGAGCTTATTCTCAATGGATTGGCCGAAAATCCTATCACTGGCATGTCGAACAATCTCCCTTATCAAAATATCAATCATTTACGCGACTGCCTCATCGGTTTATATTCAGGCTACGAAAAACCCAACAAAACCGTCGAACGTTTTTATTATGGAGATTTGCTCTATCGTACCGTTAAAAATGGATTTTTTCTTGGTGATCAGGATCATTTCGTATATTATCCTTTCCCTCCGGTCGATCAATTACAAAAACTTTATTATCCGTGGTGGCGTTCGGCCCTTAATCTCGAATTTAACGAGAAAAAATAGATTGATATATTGAAATTCATTAATTCTCTCTGCATTCCATCAAGCAAGGATGAATATATTAACGATTTTATCGAATTACCAATGATGCTGTTGTCTTATATTCATTTTCGTATGAAAAACCATGCATTGAAAAGGCTTTTTTATCATATATAAAAAATAAAAATCATACGACTTTTGGATTGCGATTTTTTATTGTGCCTTACTTGTAATGATTAGAATTATTGTATTGCATTTATTTTTTTGAGTATCGAAAATCCGACAAATTAAATAGTTTCAGAATTTATCAATATTTTTTTGTTGATAAAGTTTTATTTTCGAAAAAATTAAGGGTTTCTTGGATATTGCCATATAATTTTTTACCAAGTTCACGCAATGGATTCCTTTTTGGTTTATATTTGTAGAAGTTTTTCAATCATTCGAAAATACCTTTGAGATATGAAACGTATTCTTGTTCCTGTTGATTTTTCCGACCATACTTTTGTTACAGCCTCATATGCCTTCTCGATGGCAAAGGCTACGGGAGCCGAAATTTTGTTGTTTCATGCGGTTTTCGATCAATTTATCATGCCTGAGGGGTATTCTCCCGATTCTATTATTACTCCCACCATGTTAGATGTAGAATTTATAAAGGAAATTCGAAAGGAAGCGGAAGAAAAAATGGCACAATTGTTTTTTCGGCTAAAAAATCAATGGGGAGAGGATACTGTATTGAATGCGAAGATAGAGTCGGGTGCACCCGATATAGCNNGATATAGCTATTCAAGCTGCTGCCGAAGATTTTCAGGCCGACCTCATTGTTTTAGGAGCAGTTGGTTTGGGACGTAAAGACCATTTTTCGGGAGGTACGGCCGAATATCTTATGAAACATTCTCAAAAACCCGTTTTGGCCATTCCAGTTAATTGTGGTTACAAAGGATTGAACAAAGCAATCTATGCTGTCGACCCGGCACATTTTCATAAAGCTGAACTCAACCGAATTCAGGAATTCTTCAAACCATTTCATGCCGAAATCCATTATCTTGTATTGTGTTATAATCCCAAGAATCGTCCTAATGACTCTACCATAGCTGAGTGGCAAAATTTAGTGAGTAATCGGGCTTCGTTCCAGATCGTCGATTGCGATCATCCTCAGGAAGGTCTTCATCTTTCTATTCGAAACATACAACCCGACATCATTGCATTTCATTTTTTCAGAGAAAGCCTCTTTTCACGCTGGTTTAAACCAGCCCTCTCGCGTAAAGATCTATATAAGGCAAATCTTCCGCTTTTGTCATTCCCCGAAATTGAAGAATGATACAAATAGGTTTACTTTCCGATACGCATGGTGTTTTATTGCCATTTGTAATCAAAGCTCTCGATCATGTAGATGAAATTTGGCATGCCGGCGATATTGGTCACGTAGAGGTTTATGAACAGCTTCGAAAAATGAAGCCTTTAAGGGCAGTTCATGGAAATATTGATAGTTGGACTCTTCGTTGTCAATGCCCCGAATATCTTTCATTTATGATTGAGGATGTAAAAGTATTAATGATACACAAAGCTGGAAGTCCAGGAAAGTATTCTCCTGCATGCCGTAAACTTATTATTTCGGAGAAACCTGGTTTGCTGATTGGTGGTCACTCTCACATCTTGAAAGTAATGCAGGATAATTCGAACAATTTACTATTCCTTAATCCTGGTGCTGCAGGACTCGAGGGGATCCATAAAGTAATGACTCTGCTCAGATTTTCCTTGGATAAAGGGAAGGTTGTGAACATGGAAATTATCGAAAAAGAACGATCTCCCTCGAGAATATAATCTTATGAGCTAAGATAAAAAATAAGGAATCAATCGGTGTTTTATGGGTTGAAGTGAAACCGACAAAGTCAGGAAAGCATGACCTGAACACTTTCCTCACACTTGCATAGCCCAGATTTCACCTACGTTATTGCCTCGATACCAAATATATATTCATTAAAGTCAATGCTTGCTAAATCCTATTTATACGAGAAAGACTTGAGTTCGACATCAGAGAAATCCGAACTTTCACCTCCCTATGATCGTTAACTTAAATAACAGATTTTTCCTGAGACCACCATCATTTGTTCTTATAGATTGCTTCCATTGGGCAAATTAAAGTAAACTTGAGCCTTTACTCGCTTAGTTATAATTTCCGGCTCACCTAACTATGCCGATACTGATTCCTATATTATTCGTCAACGTTTTGAATTGCGGCCGATTCTCCTGCAATCCAACCGGTGGAGAAGGCAATTTGAAGATTGTATCCACCGGTATCTGCATCAAGGTCAATTATTTCGCCTGCGAAGAAAAGCCCCGAGACAAGTTTCGACTCCAATGTTTTGGGATTTATTTCGAGTGTTGAAACACCTCCAGAAGTGATGATTGCTTCCTTGAAACCTCTAATTCCTGTGATTTGGAATCGAAAATCCTTAAGCCATAATCTTAATTTTTTACGTTCTTCTGCCGTAATTTGATGAGCGGGTTTTTTAGCTTCTATCTGTAGCAAATCGAGGCATACGGGAATCAAGCTCGAAGGTAATAATCCTTTTAATATTGTTTTGGCTTGCATTTTGCCATGTTGGGTAAAATCGCGTAGCAGGCGGTGATCGAGAGTTTTTTCGTCGAGGGCAGGTTTTAGATCGAGGCTAATATCTACTTTGTTGTTTTTAAAATCTATACGGTTTAATTTTCTACTGAGGCTCAATATAATAGGCCCAGAAAGTCCAAAATGTGTAAAAAGCATTTCACCAAATTCATCGGCTATTATTTTGCCATTATTATAAACAGTTGCTTTTATATTTTTCAGAGTAAGTCCTCGAAGAGTAGGAGCAACCCTGCCAGCTACATCTATTGGGACGAGCGCAGGAACTGGTGTGCGTATATGATGACCTAATTCGGCGGCCAATTTGTAACCATCTCCAGTCGAACCTGTAGCGGGATAGGAGCTTCCTCCGGTTGCAAGAATAATTTTATGCGATTGGATAAAGGTTCCATTTTCGAGTCTTACTCCCTTTATATTTCTATTGGTACATATAATCTGTTTGACAGGTGCTCCAAGGATAATTTTCACACCTAAACGCTGCATTTCCTTTACCAAGGTGTTTACAATCTCCATGGCCGATACATTTTCGGGAAATATTCTTCCACCACGTTCTTCTATTGTATTGATTCCGAGTTGCTGGAAAAAATCGATAATATCCTTCGAGAAAAATCGTGAAAAAATATTGAATAAAAAATTTGGATCGGGGTCGATATGTGTAAGAAATTCTCTCAATGAATCGGTATTAGTGATATTACATCGACCTTTTCCGGTAATACTCAATTTTCGACCAGGTTTATTCATTTTTTCTAAAAGAATTACCTGTGCTCCCTTGCGCGCTGCAATTATAGCTGCCATCATGCCTGCAGCTCCTCCACCTATGATTACAATTATATTATTGGCCGGCTGATCCGTCATAATTCAAAAAAATAAAAAAATGATTTGTATCCAATTTATTTGTATATATAAATCATGATATTTTCAGGTATTCGGTTCTCTTTAAGTTAATCCCCAGCAAAACAGTCATCAATACTAATTTCTTTCATACAAATCGTCTTCTTTTAACATTAATAAAAATTTGTAAACTTTCATTTTATAAATAATGTTAAATGATAAGTTATTTTGTAGTGATGAATAACAAAGAATGGATTTAGTTTTAGTAATGAATTGAAAAATAAAGAATCGATTTGTTTTTTATTTTTTCTGAAAGTTTTAATTTTTGAGTGAGCAATAACGTTTGATTAGATTATAGGCATTGGCAATTCCAAGTTCTCCGGCACGACTAAGGTCTTGGCAGGCAGGTTGGTTGTTATGTTGATAGATGAGGATGAGAGCTCTATTATAGTAAGCCTGAGCCAGATTGGGTTCCAGTTGGATGGCTATGGAATAATCCTGGAGTGCGCTTTCATAATCTGCAATTCTTGCTTTTATGTTAGCTCGGTTGAACCATGCAAAGCTAAAGTCGGGGTTCAATTCGATCACTTTGTTATAATCGTTGATAACTTCCTGATATTCTGGTAGTGGGGTTTTTTCTGTAATACGAGGCTGCTGCATGTTGTTTCCGAAGGAAATTGCCACAGGTAGAGGTTCTTGTTCCTTCAGTTCTTCGAGCATCTCTAAACGAGTATTGGCACGATTAAAATAGGCCAGTGAAAAACCGGGATCGAGTTCCAGGGCCTTATTATAGGCATCGAGAGCACTTTGGTAATTTTTAATCATGCCATTTAATATACCCATAAAAAAGTAAGCAAGCGGATCGGATGGGTTGAGTTTTGTGCTCAGGTCGATATTTTTCAGATAAAGTGCAATTTGTTCGGGTGTAAGCTTGGTTTCTTTGTTGGTAAGGCCAAAGCTGAGTTTATAATCCACTTTTTTACCGATGTCGTCGATTTTTTTGAGCCAGTATTCGCCTCGTTTTTGTTCTACATTTAGGGAGTCGTTGTAAAGATAAGTTACGATGAAATTCTGTTCGAGATCGACATAAACAGGTTGATATTGAATTCTTCCATCGACGGCGGAAGTTTTTCTAAAATCGGCTTCGAATTCGATGATGCTGGCTAAATAGGTAGAATCGGTGTAGAGTCGAAGTATGGAGTCATTGGTTTTAGCGATGGTTTCTTCAATTTGTATGGCTTTATTGCGATCTTCGAAGGCTCCTTTTTCATCTTTGAGCATTCGCTTGGCCTCGGCACGCATAAAATAGGCTTTCGAGAAATCGGGGAAAAGGTTGATAGCTTTAGTATAATCTTCGATGGCTCCATGATAATCTTCGAGTTGATGCCGAGTAATGGCGCGGTTGTAAGCTGCCAGAATATTGTCGGGATTTAGTGCAAGTACGTGGTTGTAATCCTCCAATGCTCCTTTTAAATCGCCCAATTCTCCTTTGATGATGGCTCGATTGTAATAAGTAAGTGCATTATATGGATCGAGCTCGAGAACTTTATTCAGATCGTCAAAGGCGGCATTTTTATTTTCGAGTTTAATCCATGCAATGGCTCTTTGAAAATAAACTGCAGGATTGTCGGGTTCCATTTTGATAGCCTGAGTGAAGTCATCTATAGCTCCCTTATAATCTCCAATATCGTATTTAATGCTTCCTCTTCGTATATAAGCTTCGGTAAAGAAGTAATTGAGTTGAATAGCCTTGTTGATGTCGGCGATTGCTCCCAGAGTGTCGTTGAGTTGATGTTTGATAAGACCGCGGGCAAGATAAGCCAGAGGGATGTCGTTTTTGATTTTGATGGCCGAATCGACATCTATCAAAGCATTTTTATAGTCTTTCAAACCCATTCTGGTGATGCTTCGGTTTACATAAATTTCTGCGCTAAGAGGCGCTATTCGGAGAGCTTCCTTGAAGTCATCCATAGCAGCCTGATAATTGCGAAGCCTGTTGCGCGTAATAGCCCTGTAATGATAAGCNNTGTTCCGCTCCCTGATAATCGCCAAGATTATATTTTGCAATACCCCTATAAAAATATGGTTCGAACATGTCAGGAGCCGCATTGATGACTACATTCAAACTTTTGATGGCATCTACAAATCTCCCTTCCGAAAGATGATGCATCCCCGAAAAGATGAAATGGGGAATGTTGATTTGTGCTTGTGAAGATATCATGAAACCCCAACTAAAAAATAAAATGAAATAAAATTTCGATTTTTTCAACTTAGGCCTCTTTTTCATCGGGGGATGATTTTGTTTTTTCCACCAAGTGAATATTTCCCATACACATTGTTTTGTCCACTGCCTTACACATGTCGTATATGGTGAGCAAGGCTATACTTACAGCCGTGAGAGCTTCCATTTCGACTCCAGTTTGCCAGATGGTTATAACTTTCGATGTTACCTCGACCGATTGTTCATGAATTCTTGTCGCCACCTCGACGTCCGAAAGAGGCAAAGGGTGGCACAGGGGGATAAGCATGCCAGTTTGTTTTGCTGCCTGAATGCCTGCTATCTCGGCCGTAGTCAATACATCGCCTTTTTTTATCAGATTTTCCTTGATTAATTGAATGGTAGAATTCTGCAGGAAGATTTGGCCTGTCGCAATGGCTATGCGTTTCTCCAAAGGCTTGTGACTAATGTCCACCATAAGAGCTTTGCCCTTGTCATCGGTATGCGAAAGTTTTCCCATGACTGTTTATAATGAAAGAATTTTGCAAAAGTAATTTATTTTGAGGAGAAAAGGAGTACGCAATTGGAGCTTTAGGGTATTTTGCTGAAGGGGTTGAAAATGGCTGAGTTTTTAACATCAGATATATTCAGATATTTAATATAAAGAACCATTTTGTTCGATCATTTTCAATCTCTTAATCGTTCTAACTAAAAAACTCTGTATAATAATATCATTGAGAATCAATATATTTGTTTGGAGAAATTTTATTTATAAATTAACCTTATTTTGAAGACATAATGATATTTCAAGAGGTAATGGAATCGTCATTCAAACCCGTAAATATCTTTATCCTTTCTGCAATATATACACTCCTATTGATAAACAATTAATTTATAAATGGTTCCCGTATAAATTTTTATGTGTTTACTATAATAGTGTCAAAATAATTCAACAATTTAAAATGTTTTCTATCCTTTATTTTTTATTATTTTATTTGATCCTTGCATTACAATTTTTGTGGCTCCTGTATTTTGTAAAACATATTCTTTGCATATT
>MTKX01032843.1_pt1 | contig 13854 bp, 11 predicted proteins | sample 1042771 | NCBI WGS metagenome assembly MTKX01 (sample SAMN06212183, study PRJNA360534) | anaerobic digester metagenome | biome: Wastewater treatment plant; material: sludge; isolation source: anaerobic digester fed with sludge from wastewater treatment plant | place: Denmark: WWTP Randers ... | reverse complement strand
GTGCTGCAGTTCCTGTACGACAGCATCGAGGCCCTGGGCGGTGACGTCACCGCCATGACGCGGCCATAATACAGAACCGGGCCGTCCAGCATGCCACGGCATGCTGGACGGCCCTTTCATGTCGAATCTCCGGGAACTCTCGGCGCCTCTTCCGCGTCTCTTGAGTGAGACCGTGAGCGGAGGAGGCAAACGATGCGCAAGCTTGTTCAGACACTATTGGGAATCCTCGTACTTCTGGCCCTGCTGTTGATCCCTGCCGTGCCGGCTGCCGCCGACGGCGTGATCATCCCGGTGCCGCCCCCCGACGTGCCCATCGTGGACGTGCCCTACCTGACGGTCAAGTACCACCGCGTCACGGTGACCATCGAGGATCAGGTCGCCACGACCCACGTCGACCAGGTTTTCGTCAACGAGTCGCGCTTTGAGGTGGAAGGGACCTACGTCTTTCCCCTGCCCGAGACGTCGACCATCAGCGAGTTTGCCATGTGGGTCGACGGCGAAAAGCTGGAAGGCAAGGTCCTGGAGCGCGACGAGGCCCGCCGCATCTACGAAGACATTGTCCGGAGCCGCAAGGATCCGGCCCTGCTGGAGTACATCGGCCGCAATGCCTTCCAGGCCAGCATCTATCCCGTTCCGGCCGGCGGCGAGCGTCGCGTCGAGCTGGAGTACAGCGAGGTCCTGCCCGTCGACAATGGGCTGGTGGAATACGTCTATCCCCTGAGCACGGAGAAATTCTCGCCCCGCCCCCTGGAAGAGGTGGCGGTCAACGTCACGATTCGCAGCCGGGAGCCCATCAAGGCCATCTACAGTCCCAGCCACCAGGTGGACGTGGTGCGCCAGGGCGATCACGAGGCCCTGGTCGGCTACGAAGAAACGGGCGTCACCCCTGACCGGGACCTTGTCCTTTACTACACCGTCTCGCAGCAGGACGTGGGCGTGAACCTGCTCAGCTACAGGCCCCCGGCCGGCGGCGATGGCTTTTTCCTGCTCCTGGCCGCTCCCCAGGTGGAGGTGGAGGAACGGGAGGTGGTGGCCCGCGACGTCATCCTCGTCCTCGACGTCTCGGGCTCCATGCGCGGAGCAAAGATCGAGCAGGCCAGGGATGCCCTCCAGTTCGTGCTGGAGAACCTGAACGACGAGGATCGCTTCAACGTCATCACCTTTAGCACCAGCACCCAGCATTTTGCCCGGGACCTGGTGCCGGCGTCGCAGCGAGGCGAGGCCCAGGACTTTGTGGCGCGCCTGGAAGCCACCGGCTCCACCGACATCAACCGCGCTCTCCTGGAAGCCCTGGACCTGGCCGGTGACGACCGCCCGGCGGTCATCATCTTTTTGACCGATGGCCTGCCCACCGTCGGGGAGGTCAACGTCGACCGCATCATCCGCAACGTCGGCGACGCCGCCCCCGACAACGTGCGCATCTTTCCCTTTGGCGTCGGCTACGACGTGAACACCGCCCTCCTGGACACCATCGCCCAGGATCACCGCGGCGCCAGCGGCTACGTGCGGCCCGAAGAGCCCATCGAGGAAAAGGTGTCGGCGTTTTACGCCAAGGTCAGCACGCCCCTCCTGGCCGACCTGGAGCTCGATTTCGGCGTCGAGGTATACGATCTCTATCCCTATCCCCTGCCCGATCTCTTTGCGGGGACCCAGTTGGTGGTCGTCGGCCGCTACCGCGAGGGCGGCGACGCCGTGGTCACCCTTGCCGGGCAAGTGAACGGCCAGCGCCAGGTCTTTGAGTACGACGACCTGCTCTTCAGCACCGAGGGCGGCGACGACTTTATTGGCCGCCTGTGGGCCACGCGCAAGATCGGCTACCTGTTGCAGCAGATCCGCCTCAACGGAGAGGAGAAGGAGCTGGTGGACGAGATCGTGGACCTGTCGGTCCGCTACGGGATCGTGACACCCTACACGTCGTTCCTGGTCGAAGAGCCGGAGATGGCCTTGCGGGAGGGTGGCCGGTCAGAGATTGCCGAGCAGGTGGTGGCCGACAGCAGCGCCGGGGCCGAGGTGTCGGGCGAGGCGGCCGTCAACCGCAGCTCCCAGGAAAAGAGCCTGTACCAGGCCGAGGCGCCAGCGGCCGTGCCAGAGATGGGCGCCGGGGCAGGCGGCGCGGCCGGCGCGCCGGGCGAAGCCGCCCCCGTCCGCCACGTGGGCGACAAGACGTTTGTTCTCCACGAGGGGATCTGGACCGACACGACCTTTGACCCCGACCGCATGGAGGCGGTGCCGGTGAGCTTTGGCAGCGACGACTATTTTGCCCTGGTGACGGCCCGGCCCGACTGGGGACGCTACTTCTCGCTGGGCAGCCACGTCATCGTCGTCCTGGAGGGCACCGCCTACGAGGTGCGGGAAGGAGATGCCCCGCCCCTCGCCCTGCCCCCAGCACAGCCCGATCCCGGTCCCACGCCCACGGCCCAGCCCGGCCCGGATGACCTGCCCGCGGCCGAGGCGCAGTCCGTGGCCCTGGAAGGTCCCGGCAGCGGCATCCTGGAGGCCATCGGCAATGCCCTCCAGGATCTGTGGAACCGGTTGGTCGACCTTTTCAACTAGCCCCAGGGTCGTATGCCGGATTCCGCCCACGGAGTCCGGCAAAGGGCGAGCCTTGCCTGGCAAGCTCCAACCGGGTGACCCTCCGCAGCAGCGCGGCGCTCTTTCTTTGACACCGGGCGCGACCTGTGTTATATTGGATCTGGGATACAGGATCCCATTGTCCAGCAACGAGGAGGAGAGCGCCGATGCCACAAGACTCGTTTGCCACCACGCCGTTGGTCCTGCAGACGGTCCAGGATGCCGTCGTCGAGCGCCTGCGCGCACTCATCCTGAGCCGCCAACTGCAGCCGGGCCAGCGCCTCGTGCAGGCCGACCTGGCCGAGCAGCTCGGCGTCAGCCGGACCCCCATCCGCGATGCCCTCACCCGCCAGGCCCACGAAGGCCTCGTGAACCTGACCTCCTACAAGAGCGCCACCGTCGCCTGCTTTTCCGCCGCCGACCTGGAAGAGATCTTTGCCGTGCGCATCGGCCTGGAGAGCTATGCCGCCTTTATGGCTGCCCGCCACGTCGCCGATGCCGAGCTGGAGGGGCTCGAGGTCCTGTTGCACGAGATGGCGCAGGCCTTCGAGCAAGACGATTTCGAGGCGCTGCTGACCGCCCACTATCGCTTTCACGCCGACATCTATGCCGCCGCCCGCAAACAGCGGTTGCACGACCTCATCATCAAGCATATGGACCTGGCCACCGTCTATCAACGCATGGCCCTTAGCATGGGCCGCGGCGCCAGGGACCCGGTCGTGGAGCACCAGGATCTGCTGGACGTCCTGCGCCGCCGGGATGCCGGCGCTGCGGGCGCAATGCTTCGCGCCCACCTGGAGATGACCGCCGCCGAGCTCCTGGAGTTGTTCCGGGAGCAACCATCCGGGTGTTAGAGCCCGATCCCGGCCCCGCTCGCTTCCGCCTTCTCCCAGGAGAGCCCGTGCGCGGGGCGAAAGGAGGTGACGATATAGCCAACCGTCGACAGGTCGTGCAGAGTGAATTATCTGAAGGAGGAGAATGATGCCTAACATGATGCGTTACGTCCTGGTACTGGTTGTCATCGCTGCCATCCTGGCCGGCTGCGGCCCCACCGCCGCACCCGAGCCCGTGACCGAGCCGACGACTGCAACCGAGGCGCAGCCGACCGAGCCGCCGGCGGAGCCGACTGCCGTGTCCGAGCCCGCGGAGCCCGAGCCTGCCGCGCTCAAGTCCATCATCATCCAGCAGGGGGCCAACGATCCCCACAGCATCGATCCGCAGCAGGCCATCGACGCCAGGGATATGACCCTCACGTCGCACCTCTTCCCCAGCGTCACCATTCAGGACGCAGAGACCAACGACATCGAGCCGGGCATGGCCAGCGGTTGGGAGGTCTCGGACGACGGGTTGGTCTACACCTTCCACCTGCTGGAAAACGTTCCGTGGGTGCGCTACAATCCCGATACCGACGCTGTGGAAGAAGTGACGGATGAGAGCGGCAGCGTTCGCTACGTCACCGCCGCCGATTTCGTCTACGGCTTCACGCGCGCCCTCGACCCGGCCACTGCGTCGCCAGCGGCCTACATCCTGGCTCCCTACGTTCAGGGGGGCGTCGAGTTTAACGCCGGGACCAGCACCGCCGAGGACCTGGGGCTCAGGGCCGTCGACGACTATACCTTCGAGGTCACCGCCCCCGAAAAGGTCGGCTTTGCCCTCGGCATCTACAGCATCATCAACGCCCGCGCCACCCCTCAGTGGGCAGTCGAAGACAGCGCCGAGGTGTGGACCGAGCCCGAGAACATTGCCACCTACGGGCCCTACGCCCTCAAGTCGTGGGAGCACGAGGCCAGCATGACGTTCGTCAAGAACCCGTTCTGGCCCGGCTCCGAGGGTATCCGCCAGCCGATGATCGACGAGATTGTCCACCGCTTCATCGACGAGGCCGTCGGCCTGCGGGACTATGAGGCCGGCACTTTGTCGGTGACCACGGTGCCCAGCGACCAGATCGCCCGGCTCCAGTCCGATGCCGTCCTGAGTGAGCAGCTCATGATCGTGCCCGGCCAGTGCACCCAGGCTTGGGGCTTTAACGCCACCAAGGCGCCCTTTGACAACGTGCACATCCGCCGTGCCTTTAACTATGCCGTCGACCGCGAAACGCTGGTGCGGGACGTGTTGGGCGGCGGCGAGATCCCGGCGGCGTTCTTTACTCCGCCGAGCATCACCCTCGCCCCCGCTGGCACGGACGCCGTTGCACAGGGCGTCTACTTTGATGCCGCCAAGGCACAGGAAGAGCTGCAACTCGGCCTGACCGACCTGGGGCTGGCCTCGGCCGCCGACCTGCCGGCCATCACCGTCGAGTTTGGCACGTCGCCGGTCCTGAGCGCCGTTGCCCAGGCCCTCCAGACCATGTGGCAGCAGACCCTCGACGTCCAGGTGGAGCTGTCGCAGATCGACAACACCGTGTACTGGTCCAAGCAAGAGCAGGACCCGGGGCAGATCTTTCGCGCTGGCTGGTGCCCCGACTATAACGACACCAACAACTACATGGCGGACGTCTACCGCTCCGACTCGATCTATAACTATGGCCACTGGACCCACCCCGACTATGACCCGCTGGTGGACGAGGCTCGCGTCGAGACCGACGCGGCGACGCGCCTGGAGCTGTACACCCAGGCCGAGATCTTGCTCAACGTCGACGATGCGGGCACCATGTCGCTCTACTATCCCGTCGTCGCCCAGCTCACTCAGCCCAACGTAGAGCGCACCCATTCGATCAACGGTGCCCAGGCCTTCTGGGACTGGGACGTGACGGAATAACGAGCGCCTTCGGAGTAGGGGGTTGGAGGACGATGGCCTCCAGCCTCCTACTCCCTCTGGGGGAACCTGCAACCTCCATCGGAACCGGAAGGAAGCCCTATGACACGGTTCATAATCCGGCGTATCTCGTGGATGTTCCTGGTGTTGGTGGTCGTCTCGCTCATTACCTTCACCCTCATGCACGCTGTGCCCGGCGGCCCCTTTACCCAGGAAAAGCGGCTGCCGGAGGCCACCCTGGCACAGCTCAACGCCAAGTACAACCTCGACGCGCCACTCTACGTCCAGTATCTCGATTATGTGCGCGACATCGCCCTGCCGGTTATCACCAGCGGCAAGCAGTCCAGCTACCTCGATCACCAGTACCTGATCAACGTCTCGCTGCCCTTTGGCGACGATGCCACGCTGCGCTGGATGAATTTTGGCCCGTCGTACAAGTCGGTCAGCCGCACGGTCAGCGACATCTTTCGCGACAACCTGCCCGTGTCCATCAAGCTCGGCGCTGCCGCCCTGGTCGTCACAGTCACCCTGGGCTTTCCGCTGGGTGTCATTTCGGCCCTCAAGCGCAACACGCTCATCGACTATGCCGCCATCGGCGCCGCCGTCGTCGGCGTGTCCGTGCCGGTCATCATCCTGGCGCCCGTCCTCCAGTACTTGATGGGCGTCGAGCTGGGCTGGCTGCCGGTCAGCGGCTGGGGCGACCTCAAGCACATCATCCTGCCGGCCATCGCCCTGGGCGTCGCCGACGCGGCCATTGTCGCCCGCCTCACCCGTGCCAGCCTGCTCCAGGTACTCAACCAGGACTATATCCGTACCGCCCGGGCCAAGGGCCTGGCCGAGAAGGCCGTCGTCGTCCGGCACGCCCTCAAGAACAGCCTTGTCCCCGTCGTCACCATCCTGGGGCCCATGGTAGCCTACATCCTGACCGGCACGTTCGTCGTCGAGACCATCTTTGGCATCCCCGGCATGGGCAAGTTTTTCGTCACCAGCGTCTCGGGCCGGGATTATCCGGTGATCATGGGCACTGTGCTGCTGCTAGCCGTCTTTCTCGTCGTCGCCAACACGCTGGTCGACCTGGTCTACATGTGGCTCGACCCGAGGATTCGCTATGAATAGCGCCCAGACCCGCACTCTTCGTCCCGAGGAGCCGCAAGGCGCCTCCGCCCCCGTCCCCGCCTCGCCGCCGGCTGCCCTCCGCGGCCGAAGCCTGACCTCCGACGCCTTTGCCCGGCTGCGCCGCAACCGGGCGGCCATGATTGGCGCCGTCATCGTCCTCCTCAACATCCTGGTCGCCCTCCTGGCGCCGGCCATTGCCCCAAAGCGGTACGACGACGCGGTGTTGCCCGATACCAACGCTACCCCCACCTGGGTCACCCGCGTCTTTACCGGGATGAAGCCCCGGGACGAGGGCGGCTACGTCAAGATGAGTGAGGATTATCTGCTGGGGGCCGACAAGCTGGGGCGTGACCTCTTTAGCCGCATCCTGTACGGGGCCCGCGTCTCTATCGCCGTCGCCTTGATGGGCCCGCTGGTCAGCATCCTCATAGGCTTTTTCGTCGGACTCGTGTCGGGCTTCCAGGGCGGCAGGGTCGACAACCTGCTGATGCGTTTTGTCGACATCATGTACGCCTTTCCAACAATGCTGCTTATCATCCTGTTGATGGCCTTTTTCCGGGCCGGGTTCAGCGCCGAGCAGCACGGGACCCTGGTGGGCACCCTGGCGCGCCTGGACACGGCCATGGGTGGCCTGCTGTTCATCTTTATTGGCATCGGCCTCACGGCGTGGATGGGGGCTGCCCGCCTGGTGCGCGGCCAGGTCCTCTCGGTCCGGCAGAACGAGTACATCATTGCCGCCCAGGCCATCGGCGTTCCGACCCCACGAACGATCATGCGCCACATCCTGCCCAACATCATCGGCCCGCTGATCATCACCGAGACCCTGTCCATCCCATCCTACATCTCTTACGAAGCATTCCTGAGCTTTATCGGGCTGGGGGTGAACCCGCCCATGCCGAGCTGGGGGAGCATGATCTCGGACGGGTCGCTGGTTATTGCCAATTATCCGAACCAGGCGATCTTTCCGGCTCTGGCCCTGTTCCTGCTCATGTTCGCCTTTAACTTCCTGGGCGACGGTCTGCGCGACGCCCTCGACCCCACCCTGCGGGGCTGGGACTGATCCACAGCGGAGGTGCTGACTTGAAAAAAGACCTGGATAGGCTCATGGCCGAGCGCGGCCTGGATGCCATCGTCGTGTCGGGCAAGATGAACGGCAACCCGGCCCTGTACTATGCCGCCAACGGCGCGCGCCTCATCAGCGGCTGGGTCGTCAAGAAGCGCGGCGAGGAGCGCGTCCTCATGTCGTCGGCCATCGACCGCGAAGAGGCCGCCGCCAGCGGCCTGCGGGTCGTCACCCTCGACCAATATGACTACGAGACCGTCGTGCGTCAGGCGCCGGACCGGCTGGCTGCGGAGGTGGAGCTGTACCGCCGTCTGTTTGCCGACCTGGGCGTGAGCGGCAAGGTGGGCTTTTACGGAATGGGGGACCAGGGCAGGGCGTGGACGCTGCTCAACGCCCTCGCCGGCGAGATCGACGGCATCGAGGTGTGCGGCGAGCGCGACACCACCCTCATCGACGTTGCCCGCGCCACCAAGGACGCCGAGGAAGCGGCCCGCATCCGCGAGGTGGGACGGCGCACGGCGGCCATCATGGGCCAGACGGTCGAGTTTCTGCAATCCCACCGCGCCGTCGACGGTGTCCTGGTCCAGGCCGACGGCACGCCGCTGACCATCGGCCGGGTCCATCGCCAGATCGGCCTGTTCCTGGCCGAGCAGGGGCTAGACGTGCCGGAGGGCGTCATCTTTGCCATCGGGCGCGACGCCGGGGTGCCCCACAACAAGGGCACGTCCACCGACGTGCTGGCCCTGGGCAAGACGATCATCTTTGACTTTGGCACGCGCGAGGTGGGCGGCGGTTACTATTTCGACATGACCCGTACCTTCTGCCTGGGTTATGCCCCGCCCGAGATCGAGAAGATTTACCGCGACGTACGCGACTGCGTGGAGATGCTGACCGGCGCCTATGGTGCCGGCATCGACACCCGGACCTACATGCAGATGGCGTGCGACCTGTTCGAAAGCCGCGGGTATCCGACCATCGGCGGCACACCGGGCACCCGGACCGGTTTCGTCCACGGCCTGGGCCACGGCATCGGCCTGGCGGTCCACGAGGAACCGTTCTTTTCCCTGTCGCCCGTGAACCTGACCGTCCTCCAGCCCGGCCACGTCTTTACCTGCGAGCCCGGCCTGTACGATCCGGGCCGCGGCTATGGCGTCCGCATCGAGGACGTCGTCTGGATCGACCAGGATGGCGTCGCCCAGGACCTGACCGACTTTCCCAAGGAGCTGGTGATCCCGGTCTAGAGCCAGGCGGCGAAGGCCGGTCGTCCGGTGATTGGCCAAGCCGGGGCCGGGGGGATGGCGCCGCGGGTGGCTACAGGTTGGCCTTGAGCTGCTCCGCCGCCTTGCGGTTCATCCCCGGCACGGCGGCCAGATCGTCCACGCTGGCGGCGCGGATGGCGTCCAGCGAGCCAAAGTGCTTCAGGAGGGCCGAGCGGCGCCGCGAACCGATGCCGGGCACGTCGTCGAGCTGCGAGGTGATGGTCTGGCGCCGGCGGAGCTTCCGGTGGTAGCCCAGGGCAAAGCGGTGCGCCTCGTCGCGGATGCGCTGCATCAAGTACAGCGCCTCGGACGTGCGCGGCAGCCACAGCGGCTCCGGTCGTCCCGGGACAAAGATCAGCTCTTCCTGCTTGGCCAGGCCTACGGCCGGCACCTGGTCGCGCAGGCCAAACTCGTCGAGAACTTCGAGGGCGACGTTGAGCTGGCCCTGGCCGCCATCGACGACCAGCAGGTCGGGGATCAGGTCCCACGACGACTTTTTTCCGCCCGGCTCCCGTTCGGCTTCCTCTTTCAGCCCGGCATCCGAGGCCCGGTGGAACCGGCGGTGCAGCATCTCGCGCATGCTGGCATAGTCGTCGGTGCCCTCCACCGTCCGGATCTTGAAGCGCCGGTAATCGCTCTTGCGCGGCACGCCCTTGACAAAGACGACCATGGCCCCCGTCGTCTCGCTGCCCTGGGTCGTGGAGATGTCGTAGCACTCGATGCGGTTCGGCGGCGACGACAGGTTGAGCTGCTCCTGAAGCTCGGCCAGGGCGCTGGCCTGCTTGCCCTCGTCCGCGATCCATTGGGCGCGCAGGTGGGCCAGCGTCGCGGCGGCGTTTTCCGCGGCCATCTCCACCAGTTCGCGCTTCTCGCCGCTGTCGGGCACCTGGAGCACGACCTTGTTCCCCCGCCGGCTGCGCAGCCATTCCTGGATCACCAGGGCCTCGTCCACCTCGTGGGGCAGCAGGATCTCGGGTGGCACGTAGGCGGCCTCGTCGTAGAACTGCTTGATGAAAGAGCTGACGACTTCAGCGTCGCTCTCTTCCGCGGTGCCATCCAGGACGAAATATTCGCGACCGATGAGGCGGCCGTGGCGGATGAAAAAGACCTGCATGCAGGCGTCGCCGTCCGAGCGGGCAAAGGCCACCACGTCCTGGTCGGCCATGACGGGGGAGACAATCTTCTGGCGCTCGATCACCTTCTGGATGGCTGCCAACTGGTCGCGGTAGGTGGCCGCCTGCTCAAAGTCCCAGTGCTCGGCAGCCGCCTGCATCCGGTCCTCCAGGTCGGCCACGATCTCGTCGGCCTTGCCCTCCAGGAAGCGGCACAGGCCGTCGATCATGGCCCGGTACTCTTCTTTGCTCGCGGCGCCGACGCAAGGCGCCAGGCACAGGCCCAGATCCTTGTAGAGGCAGGCTCGCTCGTCCTTGCCGGTAATGGTCCGGTTGCAGGTCAGGTAGGGAAAGACGCGGCGCAGCGTCTGCAGCGTCTGCTGCACAGCCCACGAGGCGGTGAACGGCCCGAAATAGCGGGCGCCGTCCTGTTCCATGCGGCGCACGATCAACACCCGGGGATAGTCTTCCTGCCAGGTGATCTTGATGTAGGGATAGCGCTTGTCATCCTTCAGCCGCACGTTGTACTTGGGCTTATAGCGCTTGATGAGGTTGCTCTCCAGGATGAGGGCTTCCAGCTCGGATCCGGTGACGATAAAGTCCAGGTCGGCCACGGTGGCCACTAGCCGCTGGATTTTGGGGCTGTGGGCCGCCGCGGCGTGAAAGTAGGAGCGCACCCGCGGGCGAAGGTTGACCGCCTTGCCGACGTACAGGATCGTCCCCGCCGCGTCCTTCATCAGGTACACGCCGGGCCTGGTCGGCATGTTATCCAATTTCTCTTGCAGAACTTCCGACTGAATTGCCATAAGCACATTTTAGCACAGTTCACAAGCTTTCGTCAACGGCTCTGGCGCTTCGGGCCGGGGCCTTGTCAAAGTCACGAGTGCTACCCACCAGCCTGGCATCTGCTCGCGTGGATAACAATCCGGCGCCCGATTCCGCCGGCGCGAGCCTCGTCGTCAAGCCACTTCAAGACAACCGTGCGGCGTGGGGGCGAGCGCCCTGCTCCGCTTGCGTCCCCCCTGGAACGTGGTATAATTGACCGGGGGGGAGGAAAACTCAAGACGGATGACCGCCAAGCTGCTGCTCGTGGACGATGCGCACGATGCGAATGTGATGCTGCAACGCGTCCTGAGCCAGGACGGCTACGAAGTCCGGATCGCCAGCAACGGGATCGAGGGGCTGCGCCTGGCCTATGACTTCCGGCCTGACCTCATTCTCCTGGACGTCATGATGCCCGGCATGGATGGATGGACCATGCTCCAGCGTCTTCGCGAGTTCTCGGACGTGCCGGTGGTGATGCTCACCGCCCTGGCCAGCGACGAACACCTGGTGGACGGGCTGGATGGGGGCGCCGACGACTATTTGACCAAGCCCTTTAGCATGACCGAGCTGAAAGCCCGCATTCGCGCCGTGCTGCGGCGCACCACCGGGCGGCCAACACCGCGGCCTCGCTCCCTGCACTTTGACGGGGGCCGGTTGGTCATCGATCCTCCCTCGCAGCAAGTCCTCATCGATGGGCAGCCCGTCAGCCTGACGCCGACCGAGTACCGGCTTCTCCTCTGCCTGGCCTACAACGCGGGGCACGTCCTCACCACGGACCAGATCCTGGAGAACGTATGGGGACCCGGCTACGAGGACAGCGAGGCGAACGTCAAGCTGTACATCTGGTATCTGCGCCGCAAGATCGAAGTCGACCCCCGAAAGCCGCGCTATATCCTCACCAAGCGCGGCGGGGGCTACTACTTTGACGACATTTAGGCCCTGTCCCTCCGGAAAATTCTAACCAAACTCATACCCAATTCTAACCGGTTTCAGACCAAGATCTGTTACACTATCCCTTGTGAAAAGACAAGGGGGAGTACTTGGGCAAAGAGATATTGGTCGTGGAGGAGGACACAGAATTGTGTGCAAGCCTGGCCCGTTGCCTGACCGACGCAGGGTACAGGGTTGTGACCTCCCCCGACCGTGCCGGAGCGCTCTTTCAGTTTGGCCTCCACAAGCCAGACCTGGTGGTCCTCGGCGACACGGAGCCCGACCTGCTGCCCCGGGTTCGCGAGCTGACAGAGGGACCGATCATCGCCCTCACGGCCGACGACCTTGCGTCACGCATCGGCACCCTGGACCAGGGGGCCGACTTTGTCGTCGTCAAGCCGCCGAACAACCGGGAGCTGATGGCCAAAGTGCGCGCCTCGTTCCGTCGCCTGGAAAAGCCTCGCCGCCAATCCTGGCCTCAAGAGGATGTTGCGAGCACAGAGGCATGAACGGACGGCTGCCCACCCCCTTTGCTTTGCCGGCAACGGCGCGGGCCGCGAGGCCCATCGCGCCCGGCAGCACCGTTGCCTGGAAGACCGCCAACGAGCAGGTCCCCAAGTGTTTGAACCTTTTCCGCGCCGGTTCGTCCGACGGCCGCCGCGCCCAGCTCGACGATGCGCTGGTGGCGGCGGGGCTACCTGGCAGCCATCTCGGCCAGACCTTCAGCTGCACCGGCCCTGGAGTGGCGCCCGGCGCGAGCCTCGATTACGGGCTCGAAACATTGTACACGAACGGCATCGTCCAAACGGGCGGCCCGGTCAGCGTCAAGGCCGGGTCCGGCACCATCCCTCATCTGGATCTGCCCATCGCTCCAAGATAGACGCTCGAGCCCCAGTACCTCCCTCTCCCCGGCCCCAGGCACCCTGGGGNNGGGGCCGGGGCGTTTTTGGGGCGTGCCCAATACTGTAACTGATTGTTAACCATTTCTCAACTGCCTATTAACTATTCGTTGTTAAGATAGAGGCACCTGAGCAAGGGAGCGGGAGGTGGCGTCTTCTGACGCGTGGTGCTGCGATCGTCCACGAGTCCGCGAGATAGGACCTCAAGCTCGAGGGAGGTTAACATGCGATCTAGACTCTACCTGGCCCTGATGATCTTGATTGTCATCTTGTTGGCGGTTCCTGCCAGCCTGGTAACGGCCGCCGACCCACCCGAGCCCACCTATGTAGAAGAGTTGCCCGTGGTCGATGGAGATATCACCGAGTGGGACCTGGATTTCGACTTCTTTAGCGACCTGTACAAGCACTTTGACGATGATCCCCCGAATTTCGTCGTGGGCCAGCTCTATCTGCAGTACGACTGCGGGAGCAACGTTCTGTGTGCCCTTGTCCTCGTCGATGATGATCCCACGTGGGAGCCTCCCCTGTCGCTGGATACCACAAATCCGGCGGCGCAGTTTATGAGCCTCGGGGCTGAGGTTCTGGTGGACGGCACGGACCTGAACAGTGGAACTTCTCCGGACATGGCCTGGGTATACAACGGCCAGGGGGTTGTCATCGGCTGGGAGGCCTGCGTCGAACTGGAAGAGGGAACGTACGACAACTTTAACGTCCAGGCCCAGGTCTTGCTCCAACCAGGCAATTCGGTCATTGGCGCGGTGATAGATCAGGCCATCACCCTGGAGCTCATTTGCGGGATCACGGCCGTGGACCTCGCCTCGTTCACAGCCGAGGTCGCGGGCCCGGCCATTGAGCTCAAGTGGCAGACGGTAAGCGAGGTTGACAACCTGGGATTTAACCTCTACCGTGCAGAGTCGGCGGGGGGCCCCTACACCCGCCTCAACGCCGCCCTCATTCCCGGCCAGTTGCCGGGCAGTCCCATCGGCGGCACCTACAACTTCCTGGACACCACTGCCCTCAGAGGCGTCACCTACTACTACTGGCTTGAAGACGTCGACCTCTACGGAAACACCGGGCTTTACGGTCCGGTGACCGCCTCCCTCAAGGCCTACGTCAACGTCCTACCCGGCCGGCCGCGGCCCGCACTGGCACCCGTCCGCGTGGTGCAGCAGATCAATTAGTAACCCGTTCCCCTTTCCCAACTCTGCACCCCCCCTCCCGCTACGGCGGGAGGGGGTATTTATTTGCCCGTGGGGTAGGGGCTAGGGCAATCGCATTTAGGCCATCAGGACCTTGAGTAGATAGTCATTGTCCCATCCGGCCTT
>MTKX01009468.1_pt1 | contig 13905 bp, 12 predicted proteins | sample 1042771 | NCBI WGS metagenome assembly MTKX01 (sample SAMN06212183, study PRJNA360534) | anaerobic digester metagenome | biome: Wastewater treatment plant; material: sludge; isolation source: anaerobic digester fed with sludge from wastewater treatment plant | place: Denmark: WWTP Randers ... | reverse complement strand
GCCCTTCGAGGCCACCGCAGCAGCGGCGTCGTCCTGGGTCGAGAAGATGTTGCAGCTCGCCCAGCGCACGTCGGCGCCCAGTTCGACCAGGGTCTCGATCAGGACCGCCGTCTCCGTGGTCATGTGGAGCGAACCGCTCACCCTGTGCCCGGAAAGAGGCTTCGAACTGCCATACTTCGCACGCAACGACATCAGGCCGGGCATTTCGCGCTCGGCCATCTCGATCCTCCTGCGCCCCAGCGGGGCCAGTGAGGGATCCGCAACCTTGAAATCCGCTCCTGCCATCATTCCTCTCCTTTACGAAACAGCATCAGCAACACCCCGTTATCAACCACCGAAGACCCGCACTGCCGGAGGGGAACCAGTCCGCTCCGCAGAGCCCACGCCTCTATCTCTCCTGCTTCGAAACCGGGCCACAGGTCTCCCTGGGCCATGCGGAAGGGCTCGTCCGAATGCCTCGCCAGATCCGCGATCACGAGACGGCCGGATGGCCGAAGGATCCGGCGGACTTCGGGGAAGACCTCGGATGGATCGGCGAGATGGTGCAGGACCATGTGCGCGAGTGCGGCGTCCACAGACGAGTCCGCCACAGGCAGGTGCTCCAGGGCACCGAGCCTGAAATCGACGTCTTCTCTGCCACCCGCCCGCATTGCGAGGTCCAGCATCTCGCGCGACGAATCGACGGCGATAACCGAGGCGAAGAGCCCGCGGAGGAAACCGAGCATCGCCCCGGTACCGCATCCCAGTTCCGCTACCGAATCCCCGCCGCCCAGCATCCCGGACATCTCCGCGGAATATCCCGCGGGATCCGGCAGCCCGGCCGACACCTCGTCCCACTCTCCGGCCTTCCGCGCGAAGAAGTCCCTCGCCTCGAGCTTCCTCTGCTCGTAGCAGCGGGAGAGGGCGGCCATGTCACGCGGGAAGCCGGGCATCCGGCCGTGGTGATCGTCCAGCAGTGAGGATACCGCATCGACTAGATCGTCTCCGGCCGTCAGGCTGTACCACGCCCGTCCGGCGATCCCGCGCCTCTCGAGCATGCCCGCCTCGTGCAGCGCCTTGAGGTGCCGGCTGGCATTGGGCTGGGTGAGGCCGAGTACGGACGAGATCTCGTTCACGGTGAGAGGCCCCCTCCGGAGGATCATCACGATCCGGAGGCGGTTGCGGTCGGAAAGCGCGCGGAATATCCTGTCCATGTCCCAATGATATGCCTATATGATCATATCGTCAATAGTCTCTGAAGCTCACCCGGGGAATCCGGTTTCCTAGACACGATGCCGGACATCCCGACGGACATCCCGACGGACATCATGCTGGACATCCGCATGGACAGATACTACAATACTCGTTGCCAGTATTAGCTTTATGGAGGACATGAATGCGGACATATCAGCAGACACATCCATGGCTCGAATTCAAGCTCGACGCCAGTCGTCTCGATTACACAACATGGATGTTTCTCGGAGAAGCGATATCGAAAGTCGAGCATATCGCCGGAGTCCCCCTGCCACCGGCGACGGCCAGCCGTCTTCATGCTCTCTACCTCGCGAAAGGGGCGCTTGCTTCCACAGCGATAGAGGGGAACACCCTTACCGAGGATGAAGTGGTCAGGCATCTGGAAGGCCAGCTCACTCTACCGCCCTCCAGGCAGTACCTGGCTCGCGAGGTGGACAACGTAGTCGCGGCATGCAACCGTATCGGGCAGGTGATCATCAGCACCGGACCGTCTCCAGTCACGGTCGACGATATCAGAACCTACAACAGGATGGTTCTCGAAGGCCTCTCACTCGATGAGGATGTCTTCCCCGGAGAGTTCAGGCTCCACCGTGTACGCGCCGGTCGATACAGTGCCGTGCCCCCGGAGGATTGCGAATACCTGCTCTCTGAGTTCTGCGGGTGGCTCGGTTCACTCGTGCCCCCGGAAGGCCTCGAGATGGCTTTCTCCATCCTCATAGCCATCATCACCCACCTCTACTTTGTCTGGATCCATCCTTTCGGAGACGGGAACGGCAGAACGGCAAGGCTGCTCGAGTTCAGATATCTTCTCCAGGCTGGTTTCCCAACCCCTGCCGCCCATCTGCTCAGTAACTTCTACAACAGGACGAGGACCGAGTACTACAGGCAGCTCGACCGGGCGAGCAGCAGCGGCGGCAAGACTGAGGATTTCGTCGCCTATGCTGTGAGGGGTCTTGTCGATCAGCTCCGCGAGCAGCTCGATCAGATCAGGGTGCTGCAGATGGAGATCACCTGGCGCGACTACGTTCACGGGCGGTTCAGGAAGGGTTCACTATCGCGGGATCGACAGAAAATGCTAGTGCTCGAGCTCTCCAAGAGGGTCTTGGATAACGGCTGGGTCGATGTCCCGTCGATACCTGAACTATCCGCGGATACGGCCCGGGCATACTCGACCAGAACGGACAGGACTCTTGCGCGCGACCTGAACTCCCTGCACGGGATGAGTCTCGTGGAGCGTGAGAACGGCAGGGTTCGTGCCAACAAGCGCCTGATCCTGGCTTTCCTGCCGGCGAGAAGAGGTTAGTCGAGAGGCTCCAACAGGTGCGCGGACGGCTGGTGTTCTCTATTGCGGATCTCAGCACGATCCATCCGAAACTGAAAGGGGGTCTGCCGCGAAACCGGCAGACCCCTTGGATCAAGCGAGATGTCAGTCGGTAACTTCGGCCGCTTCATCCCTCCTGGGTTCCAGAAGGCCGTCGAAGACCTCGGTGTTGAAAAAGTCACCCATACTGATCGGTGCCCAGATCTCGAGGGAATTTCCCTGGAAAGACAACGCAATGTAGTGGAGAGGCTCGCCGAACATCGTTACTTCACTGGTCTTCGCAGGTACGGTCCTGCTCTGGGACCTTACCAGCAGCTCCCGCACCTGGTAGACCCAGACGATTCTGTCACGGCCGCCGTATGCGACGTATAGCGGCTCGCCGCAGGTACTCAACACGGTGCTGGAAGCCATTCCGCTGTAGAACTGAGTGGTTTCGTCGACGGTGATGAAGCCGCGGTTGAAGTCAGGCGACGGTTCGGGTCCGACCAGTGCCGGGCTGGTGAGCGGGGAACCGCAGGCAGCCAGGAGCATGGGCACTACAGGCAGCACGAGCAGGGCGAATCTCCTCATGGTCCTCTCCTCTGGTTATGCTTTTCGGTGTGGAAGTAGATTTCTTACCCGCTTCTTAGGATGCCGTTCTCTGCCTTCCCTCCTTTCCCTTGTGCACCCGCGCACAGTCCGGCCTCCTGTCTTGATGGTGTGGAGCGATGCCTGTTCGATTCGACGATCGAATCCCCTGTTTCTCTCAATACGTGAATCCGGACCTGAACTCGCCATGCACAGATTCGTTGTAGCGCTCCGCGCTCTGGGCCGAACCGAAGATGTTACCCGTGTAGAAGCCGAAACCCACGATGGCAAGAGCGTATCCCGCCTCGTCATTGTCGTTCCGGAATGAGGAGACAGCTCCCCATGCCAGGAGCCCGTTCACTACGAGTGATGCAAGCCCCGTTCCGTAGTGTCCCGTGTAGGCATAGCCGAGCCCAGGCACTATCCCGAGCAGCGCCGCTGCCGTCGGGCTGCGGGGCGCCTCGTCGGGGGCCTCTGCAAGACGAAGAATGGCTTGCTGCGATGCCTGAAACCGCGTGGATTCCTCGTCAACCAGAGAGAAGCTCTCGGCTGCTGCTTCGTAGGAACCTTCATAGACACCGGCCATTCCGCAGAGAAAATGGTACTCGGGCAGGTCGGTCTCCGATACCTCGTCCGCATGGGATGACAGGAATGAAACGGCAGTCGAAGGCATCCCCGAGTCCAGTACCCCGCGGGCAGTGAGCAGTATGGCACCAGAACGGATCGGGGTGGATGCCGGCAGAGCATAGAACCATTGCTGGAGCAGCCCGGACTGGCCGGCGAAGAACAGAGCCCTCCCCTCTCCGATTCGCGCACTGTCGGCTTCGGGAGTGTCCGGATAGTAGTAGATGATCCGCTTGTACTCGGAGATGGCCCTGTAGTAGTCACCCTCCCGGAGGAGTGACTCGGCGAAGCCGATGTCCATGTCGCTGGAGCCGAAGGCTCCCGAAGCTGACAGAAATACCAGGACGACCGTCAGAGGTCTCACCTTTCCTCACTTCCTGACTGGGTTGGCGGATCGTATCTCAGCCACCTTCCGTCGAGGAGCACGAGTTGATAGAAGTGGAGATCGTGGCCGCATCGGTGCAGCCGGTCGAAGGTCGCCAGCAGCCCCACCACCGGGCCCAGCCCGCCTATTGCCTGGCGGGAGAATCTCGAGCAGGACGGGTACATCGGACAGTTCGATCCGTTCACCGGGCTGACGACGTTCCTGTAGACCCAGAAAACAGATCCGAGAAGAAGCGATTGTGGAGATACGGCATCGGAGGAGGGAGCACCCGGGGTCTGATCAGGCCTGGAACCGAAGTCCCATGGATCCCAGCCTGCGGTTCCGGAAGCAATCGCAGCCGAGAGTATGACCGCCCCGAGTGCTCCTGAAATCACTGTTCTAGGCCTCGATTTCGGTCGCGAGCTGCACGGTGCAGTCCATCGTCGACCCGGCGGGGATCTCCACATCGCCGCCCTTCAGGAACAACCCGAGCACGCAGCAGATTATCGTGATCACGAGCGTGGAGGTCTGCTTGTTCTCCCCCTCGACGAGTTTCGTTCCCTGGATCGGCACCAGGGTGCCGTCGACCGCCTGAACCGAGCGGCATTCGAGGCTTATCACAGCAGGCTTCCCGATGGATCCCGGCTTTTCGGACCTGGTCACCTCGGCCGTTGCGGGAGCTCCAGCCGGGATGGCGATCACCCCATCCACCGTCACATCCTGGAGAACGCTCAGGTGGACGATGCTGCCCACTTCCGCGGTTGCCGGGGTCAGAGCCTCGTCGAATGCCAGGCTGACAGGCGTTCCCAGCGGAATGGTCAGGATGGCTGCGGTTGCCAGGGACGGGCAGAGCATCTGGATCGCAACCAGCAGGGCGGCAGAAACGGATACGAACGAACCTCGTCTCATCGTGACCCTCCGTCTTTGGTTTTGATACGGCACCACTGCCTGTAGAGGACGAGTTCATCCTCGACCATCCCCAGGCACAGAACCAGTAGAGACTCCCTTTCCTCGAGTGAAATAGCCGGCAGGATGTCCGGGACCAGGCTGGACGAATCGATGATGCTCATCAGAGCTACAACCATTGCCCCCACAGCCCAGTAGGGGATGCTTCCGTAGCGGCCTTCCCAGTAGTCATCGACCAGCGATACGAGAAGGTTGATGGATTCCTCCGCATCCGGCAGGGATTCCCCGGCCTCCCTGACGATCCTCCCGGAAGATGCGACTGCTCGCATCATCAGTTCTGGATCTACGCGCCTTCCCGCCTCGCGCATTCCGCTTTCCGAGAGGATGGCCGTCATGGCTGCACCGCCTGTCAGAGACCGGATGCTTCCACGGGTCGCTTGAAGATCAGAACCAGCCTCTGTGGCCTGACGTTGTCCCTGATCCCGGTTACGTAGTCCTCATCCCCGAAGTTCGGGAAGGCGGTCTCCATCTCGAGGTAGCAGCCCGCGAGCTCCCAGCCCTCCTGCCCGAGAGTGAGCAGATCATCCGCTGACGGGTCTATGAAATTCTGATATGCCGCCTGCTCGGAGATTGCCCGGTCGTATCCGTCTCCGATGTACTCGTACATTCTGTACTCCCAGGTGATCCTGCGCGGGCTGTACCTGTTCATCGCGAGGACGAAGGCCGAGAATGCGGTGGTGACGAAAACAAGAACCAGGATGAGGATCAGGGGCCATGTCCGTCTCCCTGTTCCGGGCGACGGGAGTGGAGCGTTTGCGGGATCGACTCCATCGGTCATTCCAGTCTCTCCTTCCGCACATTCAGGCTTGGACACGCCAGGACACGGATCCTTATTGCAAGACTCTTGCCAGCCCGGGAAGCGAGGAACAAAATGGCCGGGTGAAATCGCATGGCCCGTAGTAGCGCCATAGCCATACTATTGTCTCATAAGGTTATAAGATGCTGTCAGCGGAATCTAGGATATCGCTGGCAGCGGGATGTGGTCATTTCGCCGGCACAATAGCTCTTGTGGCAGGTTGGAACGGACCTTATGCTCGACCCATGAAGCGCATCCTGGTCACATGGGTCGGTCATGCCGATCTCAAGGCCGTGGACAACAGCGTCGAGAACGGACTCGGCCCGGTCGCCCAGGCGCTCACATCCCTTGCCTTCGATGAAGCGGTGCTCGTCTGCGACCTTCCGAAGAAGGAAATAGAAGCCTACCTCGAGTGGCTCAGACCACAGACCCTGGCGAAGCTGAACCCGTTCTACACGACGCTCTCCAGCCCGACGAACTTCTCGGATATCTACGGTTCCGCCGTCAACGCGGTTCAGCTCGCGCAGAAGATCGCCTGCGGCTCGGCGGATCTCACTTTTCATCTCAGTCCCGGCACCCCTGCGATGGCCTCGATCTGGATCATTTTGGCGAAGACTCGTTATCCCGCCGACCTGCTGGAATCCTCGAAAGGCAGGGGAGCCACGCGTGTGGATGTGCCCTTCGACATCTCGGCCGACTATCTGCCCGACCTGCTGAAGCGCACCGACTCCGTCCTAGTCAGGCTCAGCGAGGGAGCCCCGCCGGAGAGGCTGGAGTTCAAGGACATCATCCACAGGAGCGATGTCATGAAGCGCGTTCTCGCGGCGGCTTCGTTGGTCGCGGGAAGATCCGTACCCATTCTCATCGAGGGCGAGTCGGGAACCGGGAAGGAGTTGCTCGCACGGGCCATCCACATGTCGGGCCCGCGCAGCAACAGGCGCTTCGTCGCCGTGAACTGCGGAGCCATACCGTCCGAACTCGTCGAATCCGAGCTGTTCGGGCACGAGAAGGGCGCCTTCACCGGCGCGAATACCACCCGGGAGGGTTTCTTCTGCACGGCGGACGGCGGGACGCTCTTCCTCGACGAAGTTGGCGAGCTGCCTCCGTCGGCCCAGGTGAAACTCCTCCGCGTGCTGCAGGATGGAGTTGTCTACCGTGTCGGCTCCGACCGCCCGGTGCGCACAGACGTCCGCATCATGGCGGCCACGAACAGGGTGCTCACCGAGGAGATCGCGAAGGGGCGCTTCAGAACCGACCTCTTCTACAGGCTGGCCGTCGCCGTCCTCAAGCTGCCGCCTCTGCGCGAGAGGCCCGGCGACCTCAGCCTCCTGATCCGGAAACTGATGGATCAGGTGAACGAGGAGAGCCGGTCCGAGCCCGGCTACACCCCCCGCAAGCTTTCTGCTGCAGCCGTAAATGTTCTTATGCAGCACTCCTGGCCGGGGAACGTCAGGGAGCTGCTGAACACGCTGAGGCGTGCCGCCATCTGGACGGAGGGCGGGACGATAGGCCCGGAGCAGGCCAGGGATGCGATCATCCCAGCCTTTTCGTCATCTACCTGCGGAATCCTGGACAAGCCTCTGGGCAACGGCCTCGACATCAGGCTCATCCTGGAGGACGTGGCCCGCCACTACCTGGAAAGAGCCTTGCAGGAGGCTGGAGGAAACAAGACCAGGGCTGCGGAACTCATAGGCCTTCCCAGTTATCAGACATTCACAAACTGGATGACAAAGTACGGCATCGTGGACAGGGACGAGTGATTCAGCTTACCGAAATTGAGAAAGGTGTGAGGCTTTCCGGCCTTCTGCCCAGCGGTCCTGTCAAAGTCGTCTCAGCGGACATGACGGGGCAGGCCATGAACATCTTCTACCTCGACTCCTCCGGCCGCCCCGGAACCCAGCTCCTCTACCGGTCCGACCTCGACGGCCTCGATATAGTCCCCGACTCGTCACCCTGGAGGCCCGACCTCGAGGGCGAGTATCTCAAGCTGGCGCTGGAAGCCTACCGGATCAGGCTCGCCCACCTGTTCGACCCGATGCTGGCCGTCCACACATCGATGATCGATCCTCTCCCGCACCAGATAACGGCGGTCTACGGGGAAATGCTCACGCGCCAGCCCCTGCGCTACCTGCTGGCAGACGACCCTGGCGCGGGCAAGACGATCATGGCCGGCCTCCTCATCAAGGAACTGATGATCAGGGGCGACCTGCAGCGCTGCCTCGTCTGCTGCCCCGGCAACCTGGCCGAGCAGTGGCAGGACGAGCTTCAGGAGAGGTTCGGGCTTCGTTTCGTCATCGTCTCGAACCAGACCGTGGAGGACTCCCGTTCGGGCAATCCCTACGCCGAGAACGACCTCGTCATCAGCAGGCTCGACCACATGAGCAGGAACGACCGGATAAGGTCCATGGTCGAACAGTCCGAGGAATGGGACCTCGTGGTTGTGGACGAAGCCCACAAGATGTCCGCACACCTGTACGGCAGCGAGGTGAAGGAGACGGGGCGCTACCAACTCGGCAAGATGCTGGGATCCCCCTCCCGCACCAGGCACTTCCTCCTCATGACGGCCACTCCGCACAACGGCCACGACGAGGATTTCAACCTCTTCATGCGCCTGCTGGACTCGGAGAGGTTCGAAGGCCGTGCCGGGGGCCAGGGCACGGGTGACGTCTCCGACATCATGCGCCGCATGGTGAAGGAGCAGCTCGTCACCTTCGAGGGCACTCCCCTGTTCCCCGAGCGCCGAGCATACACCGTCTCCTACGCCCTCTCGCCGGACGAGGAACTGCTCTACGGTTCCGTCACGAACTACGTCCGCGACGAGATGAACCGGGCCGACCGCATCCTGAAGGACGACGGCAAGGCCCGCAACGTGGTCGGCTTCGCACTCACGACCCTCCAGAGGAGGCTGGCATCCTCTCCCGAGGCCATCTACCAGTCGCTCCAGAGGCGTTGCAAACGCCTGGAGGAACGGGTCGCCCAGATCGAGGCGAACCCGGGTGCGGCTCTTTCACCTGCACCTCTTGTCATCGCATCCGTTCTCCCGGAGGACGAGGAGGGACAGCCCGATCTCGACGACGCGACGGACGACGAGATAGAGCAGTTCCAGCAGAGCGCGGTCGAGCAGGCGAGCACGGCGACCACTCTGGGCGAGCTCAAGCAGGAGATAAGGACGTTGAAAGGTCTGGTGAGCCTTGCCGAGCGCGTTCGGAACTCCGGCACCGACCGCAAGTGGGAGGAGCTTTCCCGCCTCCTGCAGGACAACCCCGAGATGCGCGACTCCAACGGGGGCCGCCGCAAGCTCATCGTGTTCACCGAGCACCGCGACACGCTCAACTATCTGTGCGGCAGGATCAGGGCGATGATCGGGCAGGACGAGGCCGTGGTGGTTATCCACGGCGGCGTGAATCGCGACGAGCGGAGGCGTACCCAGGAGAGCTTCACCCAGGATCCGGACGTCCGCGTCCTGATAGCCACCGATGCCGCCGGAGAAGGAATCAACCTCCAGCGCGCCCACCTGATTGTCAACTACGACCTGCCCTGGAACCCCAACAGGCTCGAACAGCGGTTCGGGCGCATCCACAGGATCGGGCAGACCGAGGTCTGCCACATGTGGAGCCTGGTCGCGGCCGGGACGAGGGAAGGCGACGTTTTCCTCCGGCTGCTTTCCAAGCTCGAGGCCGAGAAGGCGGCGCTCGGAGCCGGAGTGTTCGACGTGCTGGGCAGCGTGTTCAGCGGCGACGATCTGCGCGGACTGCTCATCGAAGCCATCAGGTACGGCGAGCAGCCCGAGGTTCGGGACAGGCTCTTCAGGAGGGTGGACTCGGCGCTGGACACCGGGCACCTGCGCGAGCTCCTGGAGAAGAGGGCTTTGGCTGGAGAGGCCATGGACCCCGGCAGGGTGACGGCCATCAGGGACGACATGGAGCGCGCCGAGGCCAGGCGCCTGCAGCCGCACTACATCGCCTCCTTCTTCCGAAGGGCTTTCGCCCTCCTGGGCGGGAGCTGCCACGAGCGCGAACCGGGTCGTTGGGAGGTCCCGCACGTTCCCTCCCAGCTCAGGACCGCGTTCCGCCCCAGGGGCTCCCGCGCCGTGCTGTCCCGGAAGTATGAGAGGATCTCTTTCGACAAGAACCGCATCAGACTCCAGGGAAGGCCGCCAGCGGACTTCGTGTGCCCCGGCCATCCCCTGCTGGAATCCGTGATAGATGTGATCCTCGACCGCTACAGCTACCTCTTCGCCGAAGGCGCGATCCTCGTGGACACCAAACCGGGTGAGGGAATGCGGGCCCTCTTCCCCGTGAAGCTCACGCTGATGGACGGCTTCTATGGCAGGGACGGCTCCCGCCGAGTGGTGGCCGAGCGGGTGGAGTTCGTGGATGTCGGGGAGCACAGCGCCCCTCGCGACGCCGGAGCCGCTCCGCACCTGGATTTCCGGCCTCTGCACGAGGGCGAGAGGGAGGCCGCTGCAAGGCTTCTTGCCCGCACCAGCATCGGTGATGGGCTGGACGGCGTCGTGTCAAACTATGCGGCAGATTCGCTGGTGCCGGGCTTCGTGGAGGAGGAGGGCGGCCGCAGGAAGGCCCTCGCGAGGAAGACCGAGCAGGCCGTCAGGGAGAGGCTCCTGAGGGAGATCAACTACTGGGAGAAGCGGGCGATCGAACTTCGGGAACAGGAGAGGGCGGGCAAGCCCAACGACAGGCTCAACTCGGACAAGGCGATGAAGCGCGCGGACGACCTGCGGATCAGGATGGAAAGAAGGATCGAAGACCTTGCGAGAGAGAGGACCGTCACGCCGAAGCCCCCGCACATCACGGGCAGGATACTGGTCGTTCCCGAGGCCATGCTTGCAGAGACACCGGACCCGGACCTCATCGAGCACGCGAGGCGCACGGCGGAGGTCGAACGCTTGGCGATGGAGGCGGTGATCAGGGCCGAGCGGGAGAGCGGCTTCGAGCCGCGCGACGTGTCCGCCGAAAAGGTGGGATACGACGTCGAATCGCGCGATCCGTCCACGGGAAGGCTCAGGTTCGTGGAGGTGAAGGGCAGGATCGAGGGCGCCGAAACGATCACCGTCACCAGGAACGAGATCCTCACCTGCCTGAACAAGCCGGACCGCTTCTGGCTCGCGATAGTGAAGGTTTCGGACGGCGTGCCTTCAGAACCCGTGTACCTGAAGGCACCGTTCACGAAAGAGCCCGATTTCGGGGTGACCAGCGTGAATTATGGCATTCATGGATTACTCGAAAGGGCGGAGACTCCACAGTGATGGATAGACTCCGCGTCTTCGTGAGTTCCGTGCAGAGAGAGCTGGAGGACGAGCGACTCATCGTTCAGAACCTGGTGATGACCGATTCTTTCCTATCAGCACACACCACGCCGGTCCTGTACGAGTTCGAGCCGGCTTCTCCCGACAAGGCGATCGAAGGTTGCATCGAGGCTCTTGATGAAAGCCAGGTCTATCTACTTCTTGTTGGTGTGACCTATGGAACACTCGTCGGGGACCTGTCCATTACCCACGCTGAGTACCGGCGTGCGAAGGACGCTGGCCTACCGGTGCTCGCCTTCATCCGTGGTGAAAGAACCATCGAGCGCGAAGAGGGAACTGCTGCACTGCTGGCAGAGATCGAAGCGGATGGCTACAAGTATAAACGCTTTGGCAACGTTATCGAGCTCCAGAGAGAAGTTCGCGCTGCTCTAGTGAAACTGCTCCGCGACCGTTTCGGTGTCTCTCCCAGCAGCGACGAAGAGAAGACATCCAGTCAGACCATAGAAGCCACATCGACATTCGAGTCCAGTCCTTCCGATCGAATGCACTGGCGTGACCTCGATCACGATGTCCTCAGACGTCTGCTTGCAGTCGCCGAAGAGCGTGATATGTCCGATTTCACGGAGGATGAGCTTCATGCCGGTGCCAGGACGAGAGGGCTGATCTGGCTCGAACCGACATCTGGTGAGTACTTTGCGACTGCTGCCGGTATCGTACTCCTGGCACCCGATCCGTCGGCCGTCTTCCCTCAGTGTCGTATACTGGCGGATGCCTATCGTGGCACCGAGCTAGACATCGAACCACGTGATCATGAGGATATCCGAGCACCGATGCCTGTTGCGGTCGAGCGAGCCCTCGCATTCGTCGACCGAAACACGCGTCATCCCATGAGAGTGGTTGGACTCAATCGCGTCAGGCTGCACGAATATCCCGTGGAAGCCCTGCGTGAGGCGATAGTCAACGCAGTTGCCCATAGGCAGTATGAGGATGCAGGACGCAGGATCATTCTGGAGCTGTTCGCAGATCGGATCGTTGTTTCAAGCCCTGGATTGCCGCCAGCGCCCATCACGCTCGCAAATCTCCGCAGAGGCATGTATCGGCCGTGCTCGCGAAATCCTGTACTCGCTCAGTGTCTGTCATTCTTCCACCGAATCGAGGAGAGGGGAAGCGGCTTCCGCCGTATGACGAGCCAAATGCTTGATCACGGGCTGAACAGACCCTTGCTCAGCACCGACACTGGCTACTTTCAGGTTACGTTCCCGGGCCCTGGGGATGACGTTGAAAGACTACGGGTGCCGGAGGGTCGACTTCTTATCACGCCGGCCATTGAGGCACACCTGAACGAGCGGCAGAAAAGGATCATCGCTGAAGTCTTGGAGAGTGGCAGTGTAACGACCGGTTGGTGCATGCGGACCATGGATATCGCTAGAGATACTGCCGTTCGCGACCTTACTGGTCTTATCGAACTCGGACTCCTGGATCGCCTTGGCTTCGGCCGTGGAGTGAAGTACATGTTGAAGGCAGGATCGTCATGATGCAATCATCCGGGAATCATCTGATTTCTCAACGGAATCATCCGATACTGCCCAACGGTGATCTCCAGGGGAATCATCTGAGTATCATCCGATCTACGGGGACAATCATCCGGCGAAGCGAGGCAACTGCTTGAGAGACAGAAAGAAGCTAATTGAAGTGGCGCTTCCTCTGGAGGCGATCAACGTCGCTTCAGCCCTAGAGAAGCAGCCATTTACTAGGCGACATCCAAGATCTCTCCATATCTGGTGGGCCCGCAGGCCGCTTGCCGCGGCCCGCGCCGTCATCTTCGCCCAGATGGTCGACGACCCGTCGAGCCGCCCCGAGCTTTTCCCCGACGAGGAGTCCCAGGAGCGCGAGAGGCAGCGCCTGTTCGCGATAATCGAGGACCTCGTGAAGTGGGAAAGCACCACTAACGAGGAAGTCCTGGACAGGGCGCGGGCCGAGATCAGGCTGAGCTGGCGCCGCACCTGCGAAGACAACGCAGGCCACCCCAGGGCGAAGGAGCTTTTCGATCCGGAGAAGCTGCCAGCCTTTCACGACCCGTTCGCCGGCGGCGGCTCGCTGCCCCTCGAGGCTCAGAGGCTCGGGCTGGAGGCGCACGCCAGCGACCTCAACCCGGTGGCCGTGCTTATCAACAAGGCGATGATCGAGATCCCGCCGAGATTCGCCGGCAAGCCTCCGGTCAATCCTGAGAGTAGGACACAGGACGCAGGACATAGAGGGGTAGTGAATGGGACTGCACTATCGGGAACTGACGGTCTGGCGGAAGGCGATGGAGTCGGCAAAGGAGATCTATCGGCTGGTACCGATGCTTCCCCGCGAGGAGATCTACGGGATGCGGTCCCAGATCACCCGAGCTGCGGCGTCGGTTCCAGCCAACATCGCAGAGGGCTGGACGAGGGAATCGGAGAAGGAACGCGCTCAGTTCCTGTCGATAGCACAAGGATCGCTGGCGGAAACCGAGACCTTTCTGACTTTGTGCGAGGAGATAGGCTGGTTTCCGGCGGAGAAGACGGTTTGTGTACGCAACCTGATTACCGAAGTGAGCAAGATGCTCAGCACCTTGCGTCGCAGGCTGCGCGAAAACGGCTGAGTCCTGGGTCCTACCAGCTTTTCACTCGCGCCTGGAGAGGCGCGGAGGGGCTGGCCGAGGACGTCCGCTACTACGGCCAGTGGATGCGTGACGAGGCCGAGAAGCGCATAGGGCACCTCTATCCACAGGTCGAGATCAC
>MTKX01001123.1_pt2 | contig 13982 bp, 14 predicted proteins | sample 1042771 | NCBI WGS metagenome assembly MTKX01 (sample SAMN06212183, study PRJNA360534) | anaerobic digester metagenome | biome: Wastewater treatment plant; material: sludge; isolation source: anaerobic digester fed with sludge from wastewater treatment plant | place: Denmark: WWTP Randers ... | reverse complement strand
CGGGCCCTCATCCAGGTCCTCCAGGACGTCCAGGACCGCTACCACTGGCTCCCGCCCGAGGCCCTCGAGCACGTCTCCCGGGCCCTCGGCGTCCCTCTCGTCCAGGTCTACGGGGTGGCCACCTTCTACCGCTCCTTCTCCCTGTCCCCCCGCGGCCGCCACGTCTGCACGGTCTGCCTGGGCACGGCCTGCCACGTCCGCGGCGGCGCGGCCGTCCTGGAGCAGTTCGAGCGGCGGCTCGGCGTCGCCGCGGGCCGGACGACGCCGGACGGCCGCGTCACTCTGGAGCGCGTCAATTGCCTGGGCGCCTGCGCCCTGGCCCCGCTGGCCGTCGTCGACGGCCGTTATTACGGCCGGATGACGGAGGCCAAAGCCGAAGCCGTCCTGGCCGACATCGACAAGGACGACGCCTCTTGACGGCCGCCCGGACCCACATCCTCGTCTGCGCCGGGACGGGTTGCGTCTCCTGCGGCTCCTTCGCCCTGCGCCGCGAGCTCGAGGACGAGGTCCGCCGCCGCGGGCTCGAGGGCGAGGTCCAGGTCGTGGCCACGGGCTGCAACGGCTTCTGCGAGCGGGGGCCGATCGCCCTCGTCCAGCCCGAGGGCGTCTTCTACCAGCGCCTGACGCCGGCCGACGTCCCCGAGCTCGTCGAGGAGCACCTGGTCAAGGGACGCCCCGTCCGGCGGCTGATGTACGTGCCGCCCGAGGCGCGCGAGCCGGTGCCCCGGATGCAGGACATCGAGTTCTTCAAGCACCAGCGGCTCATCGTCCTGCGCAACCGGGGCCGCATCGACCCGGAGCGGATCGACGACGCCATCGCCGCCGACGGCTACGCCGCCGCGGCCAAGGCGCTGTCCGAGATGACCCCGGACGGCATCGTCGCCGAGATCACGGCCTCGGGCCTGCGCGGCCGGGGCGGGGCGGGCTTCCCGACCGGCATCAAATGGCAGGCCACGCGCCGCGCCCCGGGCGGCCCCAAGTACGTCGTCTGCAACGGCGACGAGGGCGATCCCGGGGCCTTCATGGACCGCTCCGTGCTCGAGGCCGATCCCCACGCCGTCATCGAGGGCATGATCATCGGCGCCCGGGCCGTCGGCGCCTCCCGCGGCTTCCTCTATATCCGCAACGAGTACCCGCTGGCCATCGAGCGCATCAACCGGGCCCTCGACCAGGCCCGGGAATACGGCCTCCTGGGGACGGACATCCTGGGCACGGGCTTCGACTTCGACCTCGAGGTCGTCCGCGGCGCCGGGGCCTTCNNTCCATCGAGGGCGGCCGGGCCTACCCCCGCCAGCGCCCGCCCTACCCGGCCCAGCGGGGGCTGTGGGGCCGCCCGACCGTCATCAACAACGTCGAGACCTGGGCCAACGTGCCCTCGATCGTCCGCCGCGGCGCGGCCTGGTTCGCCGCCCTCGGCACGGCCGGGAGCAAGGGCACGAAGGTCTTCTCCCTCGTCGGCAAGATCGCCCACACCGGCCTCGTCGAGGTGCCCATGGGCATCTCGCTCCGGGAGATCATCTTCGGCGTCGGCGGCGGCATCCCCNNGGCCGCGACTTCAAGGCCGTCCAGATCGGCGGGCCCTCGGGCGGCTGCATCCCCAAGGCCCTGCTCGACCTGCCCATCGACTACGAGAGCCTCAAGTCGGTCGGGAGCATGATGGGCTCGGGCGGCATGATCGTCATGGACGAGGACACCTGCATGGTGGACATCGCCCTCTACTTCCTGCGCTTCGCCGAGGAGGAGTCCTGCGGCAAGTGCTCTCCCTGCCGGGTCGGGACGGGCGAGATGGCCCGCCTCCTGGCCAAGATCACCTCCGGCCGCGGCGAGCCGGCCGACATCGCCCGCCTCGAGGACCTGGCCGGCACGGTCCGGCGGGGCTCCCTCTGCGGGCTCGGCCAGACGGCGCCCAATCCCGTCCTGACGACCCTGCGCTACTTCCGCGACGAGTACGAGGCCCACGTCCGCGACAAGCGCTGCCCGGCCCTCGTCTGCAAGGACCTCATCGCCTTCGCCATCGACCCGGCCAAGTGCGTCGGCTGCCTCCTCTGCAAGAAGGCCTGCCCGTCCGGGGCCATCTCCGGAGAGCTCAAGAAGGTCCACGTCATCGACGGGGCCGCCTGCATCAAGTGCGGCCTGTGCCTGTCCGTCTGCCCGGCCAAGGTCCGGGCCGTCGTCAAGACCTCGCCGGACCCCGGCGCCGGAGCGGGACGATGAAGCTCCTCATCGACGAGCGCGAAGTCGTCTGCCGGGACGGGCAGACCGTGCTCGAGGCCGCGCGCGGCGCGGGCATCGCCATCCCGTCGCTCTGCGACCACCGGGACCTCGTCCCCTTCGCCGGCTGCCGCATCTGCCTCGTCGAGATCGAGGGCCGCCGCGACCCGGTCCCGGCCTGCGCCACGCCCGCGGAGGACGGCCAGGTCGTCCGGACCCGGACGCCCGAGGTCGTGGCCCTGCGCAAGAAGGTCCTCGAGCTCATCCTGGCCTCCCACCCCTACGCCTGCCTCGTCTGCGCCGAGAAGCCGTCCTGCGAGGACCTCAAGGCGACCATCCGCAAGGTCGGCGAGGTCACGGGCTGCGTCCTCTGCCCGGCCAACGGCGCCTGCGAGCTGCAGCGGGTGGTCGAGATGGTCGGGCTGGACAAGGTCGAGGTCCCCGCCGTCTACCGGGGCCAGGAGGTCAGGCGGGCCGACCCCTTCTTCGACCGGGACTACAACCTCTGCATCCTCTGCGGCCGCTGCATCCGCGTCTGCGAGGAGGTCCGCGGGGCCGCGGTCCTGTCGTTCGTCCACCGCGGCGGGCGGACGGAGGTCGGCACGGCCTTCGACCGGACCCTCCTCGAGACGGGCTGCCGCTTCTGCGGCGCCTGCGTCGATGTCTGCCCGACCGGGGCCCTCGTCGAGCGGGCCGTCCGGCCCCTGCCCCGGCCCGAGCGCGCGGCGGAGGCCGTCTGCCCGTTCTGCGCGGACGGCTGCGGGCTCGAGCTGGACATCCGGGACGACCGGGTCCTGGCCTCGAGGCCGGCCGACGTCCCGCCCAACCGCGGCCAGGCCTGCGTCAAGGGCCGCTTCCTCGTTCGCCGCGCTCTGCACGGCGAGGGCCGGCTCCTCGAGCCTCTCGTCCGGCGGGACGGGCGCCTCGTCGCGTCGACCCTCGACGAAGCCCTCGACGCCGCGGCGGCCGGGCTGGCCGCGGCCGCCCCGGAGCGGCGGGCGGTCGTCTATCCCGCCCAAGTCGCGCTCGAGGACGCCCTCGCCTATCTCGCCTTCGGCCGGGAGGTCCTCGGGACGAGCGCCGTCGACCCCTCCCCCGCGCCCGACCTCGAGCGGGCCCTCGACGCGTTCGCCGCGCGGCACGGGGACCGGCTCCCGGTGAGCCGGGGATTGGACGGCATCGGCTCCGGCGGCGCCGTCCTGTCGTGGGACGTCGACCTCGCGGCCGGCCACCCGATCGCCTGGGTCGAGGTCGTCCGTGCCGTCCGCGGCGGGGCCGGCTTCGTCGCCGCGGGCCGGGCCCCGGAAGGTCCCGTCGGCTCGTCGGCCTTGAAACTGGACCTGGGAGCCGGGGCATCCGCCGCGGCCGCCGACCTCGCCGCCGCCCTGCTCCGCTCCCCCGCCTCGCCCGCGCCGGCGGCGGCCGGCCTCGAGGCCTTCCGGAAGGCCGTCGGGCGGCGCCTGGGCGGCCCGCGCGCGGCCCGGGCCGCCTTCGACGAGGCGGCCGCGCGGCTGCTCGCCGGCGGTCCCGTCTCCGTCCTCTTCGAAGCCGGATCCGTGACCGGGCCGGACGGCCTCGAAACCCTGGCCTGGCTCTGGAACATCGCCCTGCTCACCGGAGGGCGGCTCGTGCCGCTGACCGCCGGAGCCAACGGGCGCGGGATCGGCGAGCTCGAGCGGGCCTTCGGCGGTCCGGCCGCATTCCCGACCGGCGCTTGCGACGCCGTCGTCTCCGGCGCGGCCCTGACCGGGCCCAAGCCGCCCTTCCTCGTCCGCATCGACACCCACCGGACACCGGACCTCGAGCAGGCCGACGTCGTCCTGCCGGCGGCCGCGTTCGCCGAGTCCGGCGGGACCTGGGTCAACACGGAGGGCCGGATCCGGACCGTCGCGGCGGCCGTCCCGCCTCCCGGCGCGGCCAGGCCCGAAGCCGAGCTCCTGGCGGCCCTGGCTTCACGGCTGGGGCGGCCGGACTTTCCGGGACGCGACCGGGAAGCCCTGCGGGCCGCGCTCCTCGAGCGGGTGCCCGCCCTGGCCGGCGACGACCCGGACGCTCCCGGCGGCCTCCGGCTGCGGGACGAACCGGCCGCCGCGCCGCGCTTCGCCGCCGTGGCCCGCGTCCCGGTCCGGCCCCGCTGCCCGGCCGGCCCCGGGGACGCCGCGGCCGCGGCCCCCCGGGAGACCCTGCGCGGTTTCGATCCCGTCGCCGCCAGCCGCGGCTACGCCAAGCTGGCCAGGAGGGCCGGATAATGCCCCGCGTCGTACGCCGCGAGCGTCTCGTCCCCAACATCCATCTGCTCGAGGTCGAGGCCCCGGAGATCGCCCGCAAGTGCCGGCCGGGCCAGTTCGTCATCGTCATGCCGGACGCCCGCGGCGAGCGCGTCCCCCTGACCGTCGCCGACTGGGACGCCGCCCGCGGCACGGTCACGGTCGTGTTCATGACCGTGGGCACGTCGACCCGCAAGCTGGCCCTGCTCTCGGGCGGCGACACCCTGCCGATCTTCGCCGGGCCGCTCGGCCGGCCCTCGGACACCGGCGGGGCCGGGACCGTCCTCTGCGTCGGCGGATGCTACGGCATCGCCGCCATCCATCCCCTGGCCCGGGCCTACAAGGAGGCCGGCCGCCGCGTCGTCGTCCTCGTCGACGTCAAGGCCGACTACCTGTTCTATTGGCGCGACCGCCTGGCCGCCGTCGCCGACGAGGTCCTGGTCTCGTCGCGCGACGGCCTCTACGGCGATTGCGGCTACGTCCCCCGGCAGGTCCGCGAGGTCCTGGCGCGGGAGACGGTGGCCCGGGTCGTCGCGGCCGGCTGCACCTACCTCATGTCCAGCGTCGCCGAGGCGACGCGGCCCGCGGGCGTCCCGACGGTCGTCAGCCTCAATCCGGTCATGGTCGACGGGACGGGCATGTGCGGCGCCTGCCGGCTCACCGTGGGCGGCAAGACCAGGTTCGCCTGCGTCGACGGCCCGGACTTCGACGGCCACCTCGTCGATTGGAACGAGCTCTACGCCCGCCGCAAGGCCTACTTCGACGACGAGATCCGGTCCGTCTGCGCTTGGGAAGAGGAGACGTTCCCGTGAGCGACCGCCCGCCCCTCCCCTCCGCCCTGGCGGCCGAGATGCTGGCCGAGTTCGAGAAGGACTGGCGCAAGGACCTCCGCCGCGCGGTCGCCGTCAAGGACCGCATGAAGATCGGGCGCCGGACGATGCCCCAGCGCGCGGCCGACGAGCGGAACAGGGACTTCGCCGAGGTCAATCTCGGGCTCGGCCCCGAAGAGGCCATGCTCGAGGCCCGGCGCTGCCTGGACTGCGCCAAGCCCGCCTGCGTCACCGGCTGCCCCGTGCGCATCGACATCCCCAGCTTCGTCAAGCTCGTGGAAAAGGGCGAGTTCGCCGCCGCCGCGGCCAAGGTCCGCGAGGCCAACAGCCTGCCGGCCGTCTGCGGCCGGGTCTGCCCGCAGGAGACCCAGTGCGAGGAGGTCTGCCACCTCCGCAAGGCCACGGGCGTGGCCGTGGCCATCGGCAACCTGGAGCGCTTCGTCTCCGACTTCGAGCGGCTCGAAGGGAGCTCCGTCTTCCCCGCCTGCGCCCCGCCCTCGGGCCGCAAGGCCGCCGTCGTCGGTGCCGGGCCGGCCGGGCTGACCGTGGCCGGCGAGCTGGCCCGCCGCGGCCACGAGGTCACGGTCTTCGAGGCCCTCCACGAGGCCGGCGGCGTCCTCGTCTACGGCATCCCCGAGTTCCGCCTGCCCAAGAGCATCCTCGTGGCCGAGGTGGCCTACCTCGAGCGGCTGGGCGTCGCCTTCCGGATGAACTTCATCGTCGGCAAGACGGCCACCGTCGAGGACCTCTTCGCCGACGGCTACGGGGCCGTGTTCATCGGGACCGGGGCCGGCCTGCCGAACTTCATGGACATCCCCGGCGAGAACCTGGTCGGCGTCTACTCGGCCAACGAGTACCTGACCCGGGTCAACCTCATGCGGGCCTACGACTTCCCCCGCTACGACACCCCGGTGTCCCCGGGCCGCCGGGCCGTGGTCGTCGGGGGCGGCAACGTGGCCATGGACTCCGTCCGCACGGCCAAGCGCCTCGGGGCCGAGGAGGCCCTCATCGTCTACCGCCGCTCCCGGGCCGAGATGCCGGCCCGGATCGAGGAGGTCCACCACGCCGAGGAGGAGGGCGTCAAGTTCCACTTCCTGACGGTGCCGACGCGCTACATCGGCGACGAGCGCGGCCGGGTCCGGGCTATGGAATGCCTGCGCATGGAGCTCGGCGAGCCCGACGCCTCCGGCCGCCGCCGGCCCGTGCCCGTGCCGGGCTCGGAGTTCACGACCGAGGTCGACCTCGTCGTCTGCGCCATCGGCCAGAGCCCCAATCCGCTCATCCCCCACACGACGCCCGGTTTGAAGGTCGGCAAGTGGGGCACCATCGAGGTCGACCCGCGGACCATGGCCGCCTCCCTGCCGGGCGTCTACGCCGGCGGCGACATCGTCCGGGGCGGGGCGACCGTCATCCTGGCCATGGGCGACGCCCGGGTCGCCGCGGCCGCGATGGACCGTCGCCTGCGCGGAGAACCGGACCCCGAGCCCGGGACCTGAACCCCGACGGAGCCGCCGATGAAGAAGCTCTTCGCCTGTTTCCCGCTCGCCGCCGTTCTCCTGGCCGCCCTCGCCTGCGGCGGCCGTCCGGCGGCCGCCCCNNGACGGCCGAAGCCCTCGCGGTGGCCGGCGGACGCGTCGTCTACGTCGGCGACGCCGCGGGCGCCCGCCGCTTCCAAGGGCCGGCGACGCGGGTGGTCGACCTCGGCGGCCGGGCCGTCCTGCCGGCCTTCCGGGATTCCCACATCCACCTGGTCACCGGCGGCGTCGAGCAGCTGGCCTGCAACGTCGCCGGGCTGGCCACGAAAGAGGCGGTCTGCGCCCGCGTCCGGGACTACGCGGCGGCCCACCCGGACCTGCCCTGGGTGACCGGCGGCGGCTGGGACCTGCCCCTCTTCCCCCAGGCCAACCCGAGGAAGGAAGACCTCGACGCCCTCGTCCCCGACCGTCCGGCCGTCCTCGATTCGGCGGACGGCCACTCGGCCTGGGCCAATTCGCGGGCCCTGGCCCTGGCCGGCGTCACCCGGGCGACACCCGACCCCGAGGGCGGCCGCATCGAGCGCGACCCGGCCACGGGCGAGCCGACGGGGACGCTCCGCGAGAGCGCCGCCGGCCTGGTCGAGCGCCTCGTCCCCCCGCTCGGCCCGGAAGACTATATAAGAGGATTGCGGGCCGGCCTGGCCCTCGCCAACCGCCACGGCATCGTCTCGATCGTCGAGGCCAGCGCCGGGCCCGACCTGCTCGACGCCTACGCCGCCCTGGACCGGTCCGGGGAGCTCTCCGTCCGGGTCCTGGCTTCCCTCCACGTCGATACGAGCCGGGGCGTCTCCGAGGCGGCGCGGCTCGCGGGCCTGCGGCGGCGATACGCCGGGACGCGGCTCAAGGCCACCGCGGCCAAGATCTTCGCCGACGGGGTCATGGAGCCCCACACGGCCGCCCTGCTCGAGCCCTACGTCGACCGTCCGGGCGACCGGGGCGAGCCCCTCCTCGGGCCCGAAGCCTTCGACGCGCTGGCCGTGGCCCTCGACCGGGCCGGCTTCCAGGTCCACGTCCACGCCATCGGCGACCGGGCCGTGCGCATGTCCCTCGACGCCTTCGAAGCGGCCGGGCGGGCCAACGGCTTACGCGACATGCGCCACCACATCGCCCATCTCGAGCTCGTCGACCCGGCCGACGTCCCCCGCTTCCGGAAGCTCGGCGCCGCGGCCAATTTCCAGGCCCTGTGGGCCTACGCCGATCCCTACATCACGGACCTGACCCTGCCCATCCTCGGGCCGGCCCGCTCGCGCTGGCTCTATCCCGTCGGCAGCGTCGCCGCGACCGGGGCCGTTCTCGTCGGCGGCAGCGATTGGTCCGTGTCGTCCCTGAACCCCCTCGAGGCCATCGAGGTCGCCCTGACCCGGCGTTCGCCGGACGACCCGCCCGGCGAGGCCTGGATCCCCGAGGAGCGGGCCGGTCTCGAGACCATGCTCCGGTCCTACACCGTGAACGGGGCCTGGCTCGTCCGCGAGGAGGAGGCGCGCGGCGCGCTCGAGACCGGCAAAGCCGCCGACCTCGTCGTCCTCGACCGCGATCCCTTCACCGTGACGCCCCAGGCCCTTTCGGAGATCAAGGTCCTGCTGACCCTCCTCGACGGCCGCGAGGTCTTCCGCGACCCGTCCTTCGCCCGCTGAACGGACGGGTTGGCTGTTTACGGCCGGCCCGATCTGTGCTATAAATGATGCTCTTTTACCCATGGATATCCGACTGATCCTCGTCCAGGTCTTCGTCATCCTGTTCGCCATCACCGTCCATGAGGCGGCCCACGCCTGGACGGCGAACAAGATGGGCGACCCGACGGCCACCGCCCTGGGCCGGGCCTCCCTCAATCCCCTGGTCCACATCGATCCCATCGGGACGATCCTCTTGCCGGCCATCCTGATCTATTTCTCCGTCCAAACCGGGGGGCGCACGCCGGTTTTCGGTTGGGCCAAACCGGTCCCTTACAATCCCTACAACCTCCGCCACGCCAGGAAGGGCGGCCTGTGGATCTCGTTCGCCGGACCCATCGCCAACTTCCTGACGGCCCTCGGCGCGGCCGCTCTTTTTCAGGTCCTCCGGCTCGACCAACTCCGGATCTTGACCGCGGCCCAGCCCAGCCAGCCCATCGTGGGATTGGCCATCATCCTCGAATCGCTCGTCAGCATCAATATCTCACTGGCGTTCTTCAATCTCATCCCGATCCCGCCGCTCGACGGCAGCGGCGTCCTGGCCGGATTGCTCCCCGCCCGGGCCGCGGCCCAATATGCCCAGATCCAACGCTACGGATTCCTGATCCTCATGGCCCTCATCATGACCAGGGCACTCGACCTCATCTTCATCCCCGCCCGCATCCTCATCCGGTTCCTCCTCTCCTAAGATGACCGAGACCGCCGCCGACACCCAGCCCCTCGAGGACGCCGCCGTCGCGCCCTCGCCGGCGCCGGCCGAGGCCGGCGACGGCTACCAGGTCCGCCTGGACGTCTTCGAAGGCCCGCTCGACCTCCTCCTGTTCCTCATCCGCAAGAAGAAGATCGACATCCACGACATCCCCATCGCCGCCATCACCCGGGACTACCTCGGCTACCTCGAGCGCAAGACCGAGATCAACCTCGACCGCGAGGCCGAGTTCCTGTTCATCGCGGCCCTGCTCATCTATATCAAGTCGCAGATGCTCCTGCCCCGGGAGACCGACCTGGCCGAGGGCGAGGACCCGCGCCGGGTCCTGGTCGACCGGCTCGTCGAGTACGAGAAGGTCAAGGCGGCCTGCTCCCTGCTCCGCGAGCGCGAGGACGTCCAGATCCTGCAGTGGAAGCGGGACTTCATCCCGCCCCTGTCGGGCGAGAGCGACCTCGAGCCGGTCGAGCTGTCGCTCTTCGACCTGGCCGAGTCCTTTTTCCGGATGATGCGCCGCCGGGCCGCCGACGACACCCGGATCATCCGCGGCCGGGACGTCTCGGTCGAGGTCAAGATGAAGGAGCTGGTGACGCTCCTCCACGACAAGGGGATGTTCGATTTCCTCGCGTATTTCGAGGCCCACGAGACCCTCGAGGAGGCCCTGGTCTCCTTCTTCTGTGTCCTCGAGCTGGTCAAGTCCCGGGTGGCCGTGGCCGTCCAGGACGAGCTCTTCCAGGCCATCCGGGTCTGGCTCCGCAAGGACGCCCGCAGGACGGAACCCCATGACTGACCTCAAGACCCTCGTCGAAGCCCTCATCTTCGTCTCCCAGGAGCCGGCGACGCCGGCCGCCCTCCAGGCCGTCCTCGAAGGCGTCCCCGCGGCCGACATCGAGGCCGCCGTCGAGGCCCTGGTCGCCGAGTACGCCGCCGACGGGCGCGGCATCCAGATCGTCCGCACCGGCGGCGGCTGGCTGTTCAAGACCAAGCCGGACCACGACCGCGAGGTCCGCAAGCTCCTCCAGATCGAGCGCAAGAACCGCCTGTCGTCGGCCGGCCTCGAGACCCTGGCCGCCATCGCCTACCGCCAGCCCGTGACCCAGGCCGAGATCTCGGCCATCCGGGGCGTCGACTCGACGGGGGCGCTGAAGACCCTGCTCGAGAAGAAGCTCATCAAGATCGTCGGCCGCAAGAAGGCCCCCGGCAATCCCCTCGTCTACCGGACCTCCGAGGAGTTCCTGCTCTACCTCGGCCTCGACAGCCTCGGGGACCTGCCTTCCGAGACGGAGATCGCCAAGATCCTCGAGGAGGAGAAGGCCGTCGACGCCTGACCGCTAAGTGTAGACGGGACCTCGACTTAGAGTTGACACGGAGGACATTCTCGGATAGTATGAAGCGTCTTTTCCGGCCCCCTGAGGACGGGACGTCTCCGAATCACCTTTTCAGGAGCATTGCGCCATGACCGAGCCGAACAAGCAGCCCGAACGCGACAACCCCATGTCGTCGGAGGACTACGAACAGCTTCTCGACCGCTACGAGTACAGCACCAAGGACATCTCGATGGGGAAGGTCCTCAAGGGCCGCATCATCAAACGGACCCCGACCCACGTCCTCGTCGACGTCGGGTTCAAGACCGAGGGCATGATCGCCAACGAGGAGTTCACCGACCCCGAGGCCCTCGAGGCCCTGGAGCCGGGCGCCGAGATCGACACCATGCTCGAGAAGACCGACCTCAAGGACGGCTACCTCGTCCTGTCCAAGAAGCGGGCCGACGGGCTGCGGGCCATCGAGGACCTGGACCGGGCCTTCGCCCACGGCCTGACCGTGACCGGCCGGGTCGTCGAGCGGACCAAGGGCGGCTTCAACGTCGACGTCGGCCTGCCGGCCTTCCTGCCCGAGTCCCACGTCGACATCCGCCCGGTCAAGGACGCTTCCGGCCTCATCGGCCAGACCCTGGATTTCCGGGTCATCAAGTTCGACCGCAAGACCGAGAACGCCGTCCTGTCGCGCAAGCTCGTGATCCACGAGGAGCGGGAGAAGACGAAGAAGCGGGTCTTCGGCAACCTGGCCAAGGGGGCCAAGATCACCGGCCACGTCAAGTCCCTGACCAGCTTCGGCGCCTTCGTCGACCTCGGCGGCATCGAGGGCCTTCTCCACGTCTCCGACATCTCCTGGGGCAAGAACGTCCACCCCTCCGAGCACCTGGCCGTCGGCCAGGAGGTCGAGGTCGTCGTCCTGGACTTCAACGAGCGCGAGGGACGCATCTCGCTCGGCCTCAAGCAGCTCTCGCCCGATCCCTGGGCCAACATCGCCGAGAAGTACCAGGCCGGCCAGCGGATCGAGGGCAAGGTCACCAGCCTGACCGACTTCGGCGCTTTCGTCGAGCTCGAGAAGGGCGTCGAGGGCCTGGTCCACATCTCCGACCTGACCTGGTCGCGCAAGCTCGTCCATCCCAAGAAGGTCCTCAGCCCCGGGCAGGAGGTCGTGGTCAACATCCTGGACGTCAACCCGACGACCAAGCGCATCTCCCTCGGCCTCAAGCAGGCCTCGGCCCATCCCCTGGAGACCTTCCGCCAGAAGCACGGCATCGGCTCCCGCGTCGCCGGCGTCGTCACCAGCCTGACCGACTTCGGCGCCTTCGTCGAGGTCGAGAAGGGCATCGAGGGCCTCGTCCACATCTCCGACATCAGCTGGGAGAAGGTCAAGCACCCGTCCGAGAAGCTCCAGGTCGGCCAGGAGGTCGAGGTCCTGGTCCTCAACATCGACGTCGACAAGCAGAAGGTCTCCCTGGGCATGAAGCAGCTCGAGGGCGACATCTGGGAGGAGTTCTTCACCCGCCAGAAGACCGGCGACGTGGTCAAGGTCAAGATCGTCCGCCTGACGGACTTCGGCGCCTTCGTCGAGATCGTCCCGGGCATCGAGGGCGTCGTCTTCACGGCCGAGCTCGACGAGAAGAAGCTCGAGAAGCCGTCCGACGCCTTCGCCGTCGGCGATGAGCGCAACGCCAAGATCGTCAAGATGAACCCCAAGGCCAAGAAGATCTCCCTGAGCTTCAAGCAGGCCGTCTACGACCTGGAGAAACAGGACTTCCAGCGCTTCATGGAGTCGCAGAACGACCGCATGACGCTCGGCGACATCATGAAGGACCAGCTCAAGGGCCTCAAGGCCCCGAAGAAGGGAACCCGGAAGGAGGACCCCCGTGATTAAAGCCGACCTGATCAACAAGATCTCCCAGGAGCTGAGCATCCCGAAGCAGGAGGCCGAGGAGGGCGTCAACCTCTTCTTCGAGACCATCCGCGAGGCCATCCTCCGCGGCGAGGAGATCGAGATCCGCGGCTTCGGCAGCTTCCGCTTCCGCAAGCGGACCTCGCGGGCCGGCCGCAACCCGCGGACGGGCGAGCCGGTCAAGGTCCCGCCGAAGAAGGTCCTGTACTTCAAGCCCAGCAAGCTCCTCAAGGAGCTGATCAACTCGTAATGCGCTACCTCGCCGCCCCCTGGAGGGCCGACTACGTGCGGCGGGCCGGAGCGGAGGACGGCTGCGTCTTCTGCCGGGCCGCCCGGGGCCGCGACGACCGCGGCGCCGGCGTCCTCTACCGCGGCCGGGCCAACATCGTCATGCTCAACAAGTACCCCTACACGCCGGGCCATCTGATGATCGCCCCGCGGCGCCACGTGGCGGACTTCGTCGCCTCCCGCCCCGGCGAGAGGGGCGAGCTGGCCGACCTCCTGCGGACGGCCCTCGCGGTCCTGGGCGCCGCCTACGGCCCCCAGGGCTTCAACGCCGGGATGAACCTCGGCCGCAGCGCCGGGGCCGGCGTCGCCGGCCACTACCATCTCCACGTCGTCCCCCGCTGGACGGGCGACGCCAACTTCATGCCCCTCGTCGGGGCCACCCGGGTCTTCATCGAGGACCTGGAGACGACCTACAACAGACTGCGTCCCCTTTTCGACGAAGAGCGGCGACGCCGTTCGAGGTGAACCCATGCTGAAATCCCTGAGACGGAACGTCAAGTCGCTCAAGCCCATCCTGTGGATCATCGTCGCCACCTTCATCGTCGCCATCTTCGCCATCTGGGGCGCCGGCGGCGGCGGCATCGGCGGGGCCGACCGGGGCGACACCCTGGCCACGGTCGGCGGGGACCGCATCGCGGCCGACGAGTACTTCCAGGACCTCCGCGACCAGCTCGAGGCCATCAAGAAGCAGTTCGGCGGCGAGATCAACGCCGACCTCATCCAGCAGCTGGGCCTGCCCCAGCAGGTCCTGGAGCGGATCGTCCAGCGGCACCTGCTCCTCAGGATCGCGGCGGACATGGGCCTGAAGGCGACCGACGCCGAGGTCCGGGACCGCATCCTGTCCTACCCGGCCTTCCAGATCGACGGCAAGTTCGTCGGCTTCGAGCTCTACAAACGGGTCCTCGACGACAACCGCATCCCCCTGGCCGATTTCGAGCGCCGGCTGCGCCAGGACATCGTCGTCGGCAAGGCCGTCCGTCTCCTGACGGCCGGCATCTTCGTCACCGACGAGGAGGTCTGGGAAGCCTACCGGAAGCAGAACGACTCGGCCAAGGTCGAGTACCTGGTCGCCGAGACGGCCAAGACCGAGGTCGCCGGGACGCCCTCCGAGGCGGACCTGCGGGCCCGCTTCGACAAGGACCCCGCGGCCTACCGCATCCCCGAGAAGCGGACGGCCGACTACGTCGTCGTCCGGACCGAGGACCTCAAGAAGGAGGTCGCGGTCAAGGACGCCGAGATCGAGACCTACTACC
>MTKX01025328.1_pt1 | contig 14017 bp, 9 predicted proteins | sample 1042771 | NCBI WGS metagenome assembly MTKX01 (sample SAMN06212183, study PRJNA360534) | anaerobic digester metagenome | biome: Wastewater treatment plant; material: sludge; isolation source: anaerobic digester fed with sludge from wastewater treatment plant | place: Denmark: WWTP Randers ... | reverse complement strand
ATGTATTGCTGGTTCCTGTAAGGAGCAGTCATGTCAAAATTTAATTCTCTGTAGTGACCATAGTTATATGTGCAAAACCTGTGGCGAAATATTCTGTGAAGATCATATAAATACGTGCACAATCTGCGTAGAAATTACATCTTCATCAGTATTTGTTTGTAATGAACACAAAGAAATTTGCCCGGAATGTAAAAATATATACTGTAAAGACCATATAATTCAATGCGATAAATGCCATAAAAGGATATGTGTCAAATGTGGGGAGAAAAACTTTGTTGAATGTTATAAGGATAAGAAAATAATATGTAAAAACCATGCTACTCTTTGCCAGTTCTGTAAAAAAATCGTATGTAATGACCATGTAAAAAAATGTCCTGATTGTGGTAAATACACCTGTATTGAACATTTTGTATCCTGTGACATTTGTGGAAAAAGTCATTGTGGCGTCTGTAATCAGAAAAAATTAAAGAAATGCTATAAAGATGGAAAAATTCTATGCCCTACATGTTATGTATTGTGTAATAATTGCGGAAAATTTTCATGTCCTGAGCATACCAGAAAATGTCCTGAATGTGAACAAAATTGTTGTAGTGAACATTTCAGTGAATGTAGTATCTGTAAAAAAGAAATATGTAAACAATGCCAGATAATATGCCCTGTTTGTGATAAAATTTTCTGTAAAAACGAACTTTCTCCCTGTCCCTCCTGTGGAATTTTAGTTTGCTCATCACATTATATTAATTGTGATAAATGTGGTAAAATCCATTGCAAAGTATGTTCCAGAGAAAAACTAAAAGTGTGCCATAAAGATGGTAATTTTTTATGTCCGGATTGTTATATTACCTGTAGTAACTGCGGACATATTTCCTGCATTGACCATACTCAGAAATGTTCTGAATGTGGGAAAAATTCCTGTATAGAACATTTCACCAAATGTAATATTTGTGAAAAAGAAATATGTAAACAGTGCCAGTTAAATTGTTCTATCTGTAATAAAATTTTCTGTAAAGAAGAACTCTCCCCATGTCCTTCCTGTGGTATTTTAACCTGCTCATCACATTATATAAACTGTGAAGGTTGTGGTAAACCCCATTGTGAAATATGCTCACAGGAAAAACTAAAAATATGTTATAAAGACGGAAAGCTTTTATGTTCAAATTGTTATGTGACCTGTAATGATTGCGGGCAGGTTTCCTGTCTTAACCATACACGGAAATGCTCTAAATGTAACAAAAATTCCTGTATAGATCATTTTACTAAATGCAATGCCTGTGAAGAAGAAATATGTAAACATTGTCAGACGACCTGCCCTGCCTGTAATAAGATTTTCTGCCAAAAAGAACTTTCCCCATGTCCTTCCTGTGGAAAATTAATCTGTTCATCACATTATATTGATTGCAATGGTTGTGGTAAAACCCATTGTGAAATATGTGCGCAAGAAGAACTAAAAATATGTTATAAAGATGAAAAACTGTTATGTAAAAATTGCTATACCTACTGTGATNNATTTCAGAAAATGCAGTGTTTGTAATAAAGAACTATGTGAAAAATGTCTCATAAAATGTTCTATTTGCAGTAAAATTTTCTGTAGAGAAGAGGTTAATTTATGTCCTTCCTGTGAAACTTTCTCATGTTTATCTCATTATAATCATTGCAATGAATGTGGAATTATGGTATGTGATCTCTGTATTAATAAAAAGAACAGTCTATGCCAGGCATGTAATGCACTTTCTCCAATAGATAAATACGACAATCTGTTAAAGAAATTTATTGAAGCACATAAATCATCATTTCCTGAAATAACAAAATTTAACTCCTGGTACCACGGAAAAGGGAAAAAATATCAGATCTTTAAAGCTTCAAATATTACTTCTTCAATGGTTTTTATAGGCGATGAGGAGAACGTAGAAAGAATAATATCTCATGTAAAAACAGGAGTTATTGATAAGATAAAAGGTATATTTGGACTGAGGAGGCGGTAGAAATGAATTTAACACAGAATACTATTCTTAGAAGCCGATATTCCATAGAGAAAAGCCTTGGTAAAGGTGGTTTCGGGCAGGTATATAAAGCAAAGGATCTACAGTTCCAGAATAGAGCAGTAGCAATAAAACAGAGAATCCCTCAAAATCCCGCTGATAAAAGAGAAGAAGAACTTTTTCTCAGAGAATCTCAATTCCTGGTAAAATTAAAACATCCAGGGATACCGGAAATATATGATTTTTTTATAGACACAGGTTTTCAATTTATTGTAATGCAATTTATAGAAGGAAATAGCCTGGAAAATATCCTGAAAGACAGAGGTCTTGTCTTTAGTGAGCAGGAGATTTTACCACTGATGACACAGCTTGCACAGATATTAGAATACCTTCAATCCAGGCCTGTTCCATTAATTCATCGTGATATTAAGCCTGATAATTTAATTATTGATAAAAATAAAAAATTGTTCCTTGTAGATTTTGGAATTTCCAGACTATATGTTCAGGGAAAACTAAGAGATACTATAAGAATAGGAACTATCGGGTATATGGCGCCGGAACATTTTGCAGCAAAATCTCTTCCGCAGAGTGACATCTTCTCTTTTGGCGCTACATTTCATCATCTTTTAAGCGGAATAGATCCTAAAGAAAAAGATCAAAGTAAAATGTTTATCTTTGAACCTCTCAGAAAAATAAATAATTCAATTTCTCCAGGAATGGAATCTCTTATCAAAAACTGCCTTCAGGAAATCCCGGAAAATAGAATTAAATCTCCCTCTAAAATCCTGGAATTTATACAAAATATAGTTGTAAATCAAAAAGAAGCATTGACATCTTATCCTAAAACAGACGATCCATCTTTCTGGCTTCATAGAGGGAAATTCTTTATGGAACAAAATGATTTTAAACAGGCCCTGGAATGTTTTGTAATGAGCAGAAAACTTGGTATAAATAACCAGGATATAGTAGTTTATATTGCCAGGTGCCACAGAAAAATGGGAAATAAACATAAAGCACGACAAATTCTGGACCATCTTCTCATTAATTCTTATCCCCGGGAAGACACACTGGTGGAATTAGTTCTTACAATAGATAACCCTGACGAAAAAACAAAAATACTTGAAAAATATATTAGTGATAATCCTTTATGGAACAAAGTAAAAGTACATCTCATAAACAGTCTTATCAATTCTAAAAAATATATTCAGGCACAGTCTTTTATAGATGAAATACTCAAAAAAGATCCGGAAAATATAAAAGTTATAGCACAGAAAACAGCAATTCTATCCGCTCAGGGGAAGCTCGAAGAAATAGAAAAATACCTTTCAGGACTCTCTCCCGGCCTTTTAGAACATCCTGATATACTCTACAAAAGGGGCCTTGTAAGAGAACTACAGGGACAGGATGGAGAAGCTTTTACTTATTATAAAAAAGCTATAGAGAAATCAGAACATTCTGAAAACCCTGAATTAATGTTAAAAATGGCCGGACTCCTCTGGAAAAAAAGTTCCTTTTACGAAGCAAAAGAACTTTATATAAAAGTGATTAACAGAGATAAAAATAATTTTCGATTAAAAAAAGAACTCGGTTGTAATCTATGCAGAGAAGGATTTTATGAAGAAGCTATATTCTATCTGAAAGAAGCTGTTTACCACCTGCCGGATGACCCGGAAATTCTTAAAAATATTGGACTGGCTCTTGGGGAAAGAAAAAATTATCAGGAAGCCCTTGGTTACCTGGTAAAATATTCCAAACTCTCTCCCGGAGATTTAAAGATACTCAAAGTAATCGGTCGATTTTATGCACTTTCTGATAATTTCTATGAAGCAAAACTATGTCTGCAGAAATATACTTCTGCATTTCCAAAAGACGTCAATGGCCATAAACTTCTTAAACAGGTTATGAGTAAAGTAATAAAATAATTTTAAAATACGTTATTTAGCTTTATCTTACTTAATTCTCGATAGTTTATAAAAGGAATATTCGAATAAATTCTTGAATAAAATAATTTATTAATTTCTTAATGAAAGATTATAAGAAAATGATAAAATGTCGGCTCTGTGCCCATCAAAATTTAGATAACACCATGACGTGTAATAATTGCGGATTATACCTCCAAAATCCTCTCTTATTTCAAGATGGAGACAAATCAGAAAATATAAATAAATTTATCACTCTTCTGGATAAATATAGAGATGCAGGAAAAGAAATACTTTATTCTGGCACTTTATATAAATGGCTGAAAGAAAGTGGAGAAGAACATTATGCTTTAAAAGCCGATCATATAATTAAAACTGAAAAAAATAAAGATAAAGGGCTTGAAAACATTCTGGAAATCCTTGGAGCAAAAAAACCGGAACTAAGTTTATTTACAAAAGAAATCAATATGGGAACTATCTTTCAGGGTAAAGAAAAGAAAATTAGTTTTCAGATATCTAACAAAGGCAGAGGGTACCTTTATGGAACAGTTACAGTAAATGACAACTGGTGTCATTTAAGTAGTAATGTCTTTGAAGGAAACCTTAATAATATAGAAATTACTGTAAAAACAGAACACCTTGCTATAGGGCAAACCTGTAAGACTATTGTCAGTATAAAAACCAATGGAGGAAATTTTGAATTACCTGTAATTGTCAAAATTATATTTCCATGGCAAAAGGTTTTATCATATGTAAATATAGGAATCTATTCGGGTATTGCATTAATACTCATTTTGAGATTTATACTGAAAACTATGAATATCAATATTGATGCTTATCTAAGACCATCAGTTTATAACATTTTTAATCACGGAGATAATCCTTATTTAATAATATCCTGGATAATATTTGGTGCTTTTTTAGGCATTCTTTTTGGTCTGGCCTCAGGTTTTAACAAAGTAAACAAAAAAGCTTGGAATTTATTGCTTATCATTCCTTTCATAACTATTATAGTATTTTTAGGAATAAACTATTCAAAACCTGTAATTACTATATCGGCAAGTGATAAGATTTCCGTAAAAATCTATGACCGTTTAAAAGGACTTTTTCTTATACTGGATGCTTCGAATTATAATAAAGAAATCACAAATTCAACTATTGAAGAAATTCAAAAGGAAAGCCGCGAAGCACTTGTTAAAGATAAATATGGTAATTCTTCTAAAACAATAAATTATTTAATCGTACCACTTTATAAGGACTGGCATAAAAAAGGTTGTGATTATTTAGAAAAAAAAGAATTAGAAAAGGCCCTGAACTGTTTTAATAAAGCTCTGGAACTAAATCCTGAGTATTCTTATGCCTGGCATAAAAAAGGATTAATTTTTGAAAAACAGAAAAATTATCTTGATGCCATTAAATGTTACGACAGAGCTTTAGAAAGTGATCCCAGTAATATTTTTAACTGGAATGATATCTTAAAAGCTGATATGTACTATAAGTCTAAAAAATATGATGAAGCTGTCAAATGCTATGACAGAGCTTTAGCAATTGAAGCAAAAAACAAAACTGTCATAATAAACAGGGGGAAAGCATTGAATTACATAGGGAAACAGTATTTTTCCAGGAGTAAATATAAAGAAGCCATTAAATTATATAATAAAATTTTAAAAAGTGAACCTGACAATTTAGAGGCACTTGTTGGTAAAGCTAAAGGTTTGTACAGGATTTATAATTATAAGCAGGGGAAAGAATTGTTTCAAAGGGTTTTGAATTTAAAAAAACTCTCTCGGGAACAGAAAAAATCTATTAGAGATAGTTATATTGACTCTTCCTTAACGCTTGGTCAAAATTACCTGAAAGATAAAGATTATGATAAGGCAATATTACTTTTCTGTGATGTCCGAGATAAAGATCCCAAAAACCTCAAAGCCAAGAAATCTCTGGCTATATGTTATCTAGAAAAAGGGAAAAAGCTATACAAACAGGAACAAAATTATATCTCAGCAGAAGAATATTTTTATGCAGTTATCGATCTTAAGCCTGGAGGTACTGAAGAAAAAACTGCTAAAGACTATATTAATCGTATTGCTTCTGCATATGCTCAATCTGCACCTCCATCTGTTCAACCTGTTTATGAAACTTATTATCAGAACGTTTCTACTCCAAATTATACAGAGATTGACGTTAGAGAGTAGGATATATTATGAAAAATTTTTTGTTATTTTTTACAATAGTATTATTTTTGATAATAACTTATACTTATTGCATTTCTAAATCATCCGAAGAATGGGATAATTTAGGGACTAAGTTGTATAAAGAAGAGAAATATGAAGAAGCAGTTAAGTGTTATGATAAGGCGTTAGATATTGCTCCAAAGGCATTTCAAATCTGGACAAATAAAGCTCATATATTAAAAAAATTAAAAAAATATGAACAAGCTATGGAATGTTATAATAACGCTTTAGAAATTAAACCTGACTATACCAGAGCATTGGATGGTAAAGGCAATCTTTACTTTCAGTTGAAAAATTACAAAAAAGCCATAGAATATTATAATAAAGTTTTAAAAATTAAACCTCATTACAGTCCAGTTTTACTTGAAAAAGGAATATCTCTAATTTTTTCAGGTGAGAATAAAAAAGGGTTAAAATGTCTTGATGAAATTATTAAATTTGATCCGGAATTAAATGACATTAATGTAAAATCTAAAGGTTTAGATGGCCAGATCCCTTTACATTATGCAGTGTTTTGTAATCATAAAAAACTGACCAATTTACTAATAAATAAAGGATCTGATGTAAATGCTAAAGATGATAAGGGCTCTACCCCTTTAAATATAGCAATTAATAAAGGTTACAAACAATTAATCAATTTATTGATGAGCAATGGTGCTAAATTAGAGTTTACATGGTTGATTAACAAGGGAAATACTCTTTATAATCAGGGAAAGTATGAAGAAGCAATTTATTATTATGATATGGCTATAAAAATTAATGCACAGGATGTGCCAGCCTGGTACAAAAAAGGGTACGCTTTCTTTTATATAGAAAAATATGATTATGCAATTAAATGTTTTGATAAAAGTTTAGACATCGATCCAACATACTATAAGTCTTTAAACGGAAAAGGGATAGTTTTCTGTAAAATCGGTAATTATGAAGAGTCAATTAAATGCTTTGATAAAACTTTGGAAATTAAGCCTGACGAACCTATTGCTTTAAGTAACAAAGGATATACATTATTTGAACTTCATCATTATGAAGAAGCAATTAAATATTTTGATAGAGCTATAGAGATTGAGCCTTGTTTAGAAAGTCCATGGTACTATAAGGGGAAAACGTCCAAGGAACTTGGAAAATATGAAGAAGCAATTAAATACTTTGATAAAGCTATAGAACTTAATCATGAATATATCTCTTCCTGGTATAGCAAAGGTGAAGCCTTAAAAGAACTTGGAAGATATGATGAAGCGATTAAATGTTATGATAAAACTACTGAACTTGCCCCTTATTACATCTTTGCCTGGTATAGTAAAGCTGAAATTTTGAAAAAACTGGGAAAATATGAGGAAGCATTAAAATGTTACAATATGGTTATAAGTCTTAATTCTGNNCCAAAAGAGAAGAAATTAAAGAAATATTAATTGAAGACTGGATTGAAAAAGGAAATAAACTCTATTACTTAAATGATTATATACAAGCAATAAAATATTATGATAAAGTTATAGAAATTGAACCTGTCTATTATGAAATCTGGTATTATAAAGGAATAGCTTTAAAAGATCTAAAAAAATATACGGAGGCAAATAAATATTTTAATAAAGCTATAGAACTTAATCCTGATTATCTACCTGCATTATATGAAAAAGGGATAAATTTATGCTACCTGAAAAAATACAACGAAGCAATATCCTGTTTTGATAAAGCTATAAAAATCAATCCTGAAGATTTTAATGCCTGGGATAGGAAAGGATATGTTTTTTGCTGTCTTGAAAAATACAAAGAGGCCATTGCCTGTTATGATAAATCTATAAAATCTAACCCGGAAGATCTCATTGCTTGGGAAGGTAAAGGCTTTGCTTTATACAAGATTCGTAAATATAAGGAAGCAATTAATTGTATAGACAAGGCTTTGAGTATTAATAAGGATGACAGCTTTGCCTTAAAGTTAAAACGTGATGTTATGAAAGCAATTAATCTAAATCTTTAATTTTAGAATTAATAACATCCTCCGTAAAATTTTATATTAAAATTAAAGTTTTTCATAACACAAACCCAGTAAAATCAAGAAAAATAAATCAAAAATATAACTACAAAAAAACTATTTTAGTCATCAGTAATGTTATTACTGCACAGAAAATTTCTTGAGAAACCTTTTGACTTCATCAATACATTTTCCCGGATTTCCGACAATCTCAGAGCCTGTAAATCTTAATACCTTATACCCAAGATACTGCAATTCCCTGTCCTGATACCTGTCTTTAATAACATTTTCTTTATTATAATGATATTCGAATCCATCACAGTAAATAGCTATTTTTCCCTCTTCTATATAAAAATCTAATATAGTGAAAAGGGATTCCTTTGTATATAATTTAAACTGTTTTACAAATTTAATATTTTCTTTAATTAATCCTTTTTCTATTATCTCCTCTATCCTTGTTCCATAGGCATTTTCATGAGGTATAGAATAACGATGAGTTCCTTTTTTCTTCTTTCTGTATTTACGGCTCTCATATCCTCCATATTTACAATCATAATAATCAATACATTGTATTGCTTCATTTTTCGGCATGAGAAAAAATCTGGACAGGATAGATAATAATCTAATCAGATTAATATGATCATAATAAGGCAAAAAAATTCCGGACATAGACTGAATCCTTGATGTTTTACTTGGTCCGGAAAGATGATTATCACTTTTACATAAAGTATTTAAATATTGTCCCACAGTATAACTTCCATAAGAGTAATAAGAATTAAGCATAAATGTAGTAACACACATCTCATCATTATCTGGAGGTAATTTTTTAGAATAATTAAATTCATAGATATTTTCTGATGTTCCATCTTCATTAAAAGCCTGTATTTTAGTGACTTTAAATTTAAAAAAGTCTTCCAGTTCTTTAATTACAATTTCCAACATCTTGTTAGGATATCTGAATTCTTCTTTCAAGAGAAGATTAATATGAAAATAGTAGTTCTCGCTCTCCAGCCTCACTTTGCCTTTTCCAGTAGGTACAGATGCTTTTTTTTGAACTGTTTCTGGAAACATATCTTCACTTTTATTTTTCTTACATTCCTTGCATACATAAGTTTTAAAATAATCTCTTTTAACAAGCCATTCATTTGAACCCATAATGGTTTCTGCGCTGAATTCTCCCCAGGTTATATCTTTCAGATCTTTTTCTTTTTCTTCAGGGATTGTCTGTTCATCTATAATCTCAATTATTGCCTTCAAGCAACCTTCTTTGTCAAATAAAGCTACATCTGCTCTATATCCGGAAGGTAATATATAGTCTAATGATACCTTAAGACCTTTTATAGCAAAATATTGCCGGCTTAATTTATTACACTTAGAACATATTCTACGTAAATAAATTTCTTTTTCTTTTTCTATAGACTCTNNNACTGTCCATCTGGCTTCAAGATGTTTACCTGTTTCAGATACAAAATCACAGTATTTATCAATACCTTTATCAGTAAGTTTTATTATGAGTTCTATATCATCCTCCCTGAAATTAAATTTTTGATTTCCTGCTAATAATTTTGTTTCTTTCAGTTTTATCCTTAAATCTTCTTCTGTAAATGAAATATTCAGCAGTGTTTGCAAAGCATCTTTCCATGATGTCGATAAAGTCATTATTTTGCTTAATCTGGAAAAAATTTGTTCTGTAGTTTTACAAAATATATTTTTATGAGAAAAAAAATTCTGTAGAATACGACCTTTAGGAATTTTCCTATAGTCAAAAACAAGATCTCTGCCACAGTCTGGACATAGAGCCAGAAGAGGAAATTCCAGAAAGATAAATATGTACAGGGAAAATAAACCTGCCATAGAAATTATGAAGTTTATAGCAAATTTTTCATTGGATTTTATATAGTAAACCTGTGCCCAGAAGGTTGTATAAACACATTTGCCGTTTTTCAGNNCCTTTTGAATAGCTGTAATACTTTTGAGCCTCTTCCCTGAAGACTATTTTACCCTGAAAATTTAATGCAAATGGAACTTTATGAACTCCCTGTCTTTTACTAATACCAGGCCGAAAGATTGTAGAACCATTTTGTTTCAATTTGAATATTCTGCTGTTTTCATGAGCATATTCAGAATGATCTATCATTAATACTTACTCATACTTCACAATGATTAAATAATCAATTCAGGATAAAAACACTCAATAACTTCTCGCCATTCTACTATACAGTGAAACCGTTACATTATGTTCTTAAAAAATAAAACAGTAAAGGTTCAAGCTGTCCGAACAAGACGAAGGCTAATTCGGCCCTGCCCGTTCAAAGGTTGAGCGTTTGAACGATAAGATGTTCGACATACTTTAGTATTATGATACCAGCTACCGCCTCTGATAACACGAAGAGAGCCCGAAGCTGGTCCGGTTGGGTTATAATCAGGACTTTTGCTATAATAATTTTCATCATACCAGTCCCAGCACCACTCCCATGTATTTCCAATCATATCATATAATCCCCAGGCATTGGGTTTCTTCTGACCTGCTGAATGACCATGACCTGATGAATTTTCATTATACCAGCAATAATCACCATCCATATCATTTCCCCAGTAATATTCTGTTACAGTTCCTGCCCGACAGGCATATTCCCACTCTGCTTCAGTAGGTAACCTGTAGCCACTCCTGTTTATATAAAACTCTACTTCATTACCTTTTACAATATAGCATCTTGGAAATCCTTCCTTATCACTCAGCCAATTACAATAGTTAATTGCATTATACCAGGATACAGTATCTACAGGATAATCCGCACCTGTCCACATACCTGCATGACCTTGTTGGTATAATTTATATTCTCTATATGTTATGGGATATTTATTCATATAGAAACTACATACTGTCACTTTATGAACTGGTTTTTCTTTATTATCTCCCTGTTCACTCCCCATTAGAAATATTCCGCCAGAAATTAAAATCATATCATTTATTACAGTTGGAACCGCTATATTTACAGTCTTATTACTATTTGCTACTGGAGTAACTGCAGGAAAATTACTTCCAATACTTTCAATAGCATTTTTCATTTCTCTGGCATTACTAAATCTCTCTGCCAGATTATCTTTAAGGACTTTCATAATTATATTTTCCACCTCAGGAGATATACCGGGAACAATCTTACTCAATGGTTCAAACTTAAAAGGTAATGGTTCTATACCTGTAAGAAGATGGTGCATTGTAGCACCAAGAGCATATAAATCAGATCGCGGCTCAACCTGTCCTCTGCATTGTTCCACAGGAGAATATCCAGGAGTTCCTATAGCAGTCTTTTTTGTCTTACTACTTTCCTGAACAAACCTTGCTATACCAAAATCTATCAGCATAGCTCTGCCATCTTTATGTATCATAATATTACCTGGTTTTATATCTCTATATACAATAGGAGGGTTCTGTGTATGAAGATAATCCAACACCTGTAAAATCTGTTNNACCATCTCTGGATAGCATAGTTTCCAGATCTATCCCTTCTATAAAAGTCATTGCAATGTAATATCTACCATTATTAATAAAATAATCTGATACTTTTGGGAGGTTAGGATGGTCAAGTTTTGCCAGCAATTTTGCTTCTCTTTTAAACCAGTCAGTTACCTGTATAAGTTCCTGAGGTGATACGCCATAAGGTGGAAGCAATTCCTTAACTGTACATATACTGTCCAGTTTATCATCTACGGCCTTGTAGACAGCTCCCATACCTCCGGCTTTAATGAGGGTAATAATCTTATATCTATTCTCTAATAAAGTGCCAGCAGTAAGAGACCCACTGGGAGACAAAGAAGTTCGCTGAAGTGTATCTCCACAACCACTACAAAAAGAAGAAGAATCTCTATTTTCTCTACCACAATTGTTACAGAAAATTGGCATAACATACCTCTCTTAACTATTTTTTAGTTTCCATTTATTTCAACAAATACTATGAATATTCCTTTCAAACCACTTAAGTTTTGACTTGTCCAGGCCTGAAGTTAAGAGCATGTTTATGCTCTACACATTATGCACCATCATCAGGCTTCCAAGGTGATTACTATAATATGAATTTTATACTAAAGGTATTAAAATTATTGAAGATAGTTTTATAATAATTATAGGAGTCCATTAAAAAGTAAAGGATAGAGGGTCAATCAGCCACTGTCTATACACTATCACCTCTTTGAATTTCAGGATACCATATTCAATGTCTTTGTACTCGCCGAAATGATATGGTGGTTCAGTCCTCAATTTTAAGTGCATATCCTGTCTCTGGAAATAAAATTAAAACATCAGATAAGAGGAAAAAGCCTGTATCTGTTAAACTACCAATAATAACAACTGAAGAGTAACAAAAGGAGATAAAACATATGACCACTGTAAAAATATCTGATATAAAAATAAAGCCTGGAAGAATACCCTTAGATCCTGCCANNAGATCCTGCCAACGTGTCAGAAATAGCTGGCAGTATTAAAGAAATTGGGCTTATAAACCCGATAACTATTACGAAAGACAATATCTTGATTGCTGGTCTACATAGAGTAGAGGCAATGAAATTACTTAAAAGAGACGAAATTCCATGTGTTAAAATGGACATTGATGAACTCAGAGCCCAGGTCGTTGAAATAGATGAAAATATAATACGGCAGAAACTACATTTTCTGGACAGAGGCGAACAGTTAAGAAAAAGAAAAGAACTATATGAAGAAATTTATCAGGATGCAAAAGTTAATGTTTTCAAGGGAAACCAGTATATCGATGTGCCCGACGCGCCAATCGCGTTCACCACTGATGCAGCAGAAAAACTGAATATAAGCAAGAGAACTGTCCAGGAAGAAATACAAATCGCAGAAGATCTTATAGCAGAAGCAGAAGATCTTATAAGAGAAAAGGGAATGGGTAAAAAAGATGCACTCCTGCTTGCCAGGAAAACCCAGATAGAACAACTGGATATAGTAGAAAAGATAAAAAGTGAAGAGGCAAAAACCGTAAAAGGTGCTTTAAAGAAATTAACAACAAAGAAACAGGGAACAGTCGTTAATGTAAGGATAAAAACAGAACTCTACAATAAAGTAGCAGAACTGGCTGAGAGTGAAGGAGCTACTACAACTGAATTAATAGAAACTATTATTAAGGATTTCTTTAAATATATAGAAGATCCTGAACCTCCAAAAAGAAAAAAAATAATAAAGAAAAATTAAAATAATAGATGATTTTTAAAGTAAAAAGTATATCAGTATTTCAACTGACATAGAAACATACTATAACAAACAGTAACTTATAGTAATATAATAAAATTTATAAATTATACTAACCTGTAACTATCTAAATAATTACAGATTTATATTTAAATAATTCTATATTATAGAAAAAATAATTTATAATAATGTCCAATTACAAGACTTATACTTTTAAATTTCTTCCCTTATCACAATCTCTAACTTTTTACCCCGCCAGAAATTACCAGAGCAAAATCCTGCAGATCCTTTTGAATTTCCGAAGCAATAACTCTTATAATCCACTTACCTGTCTGAGGTTTTTCTATTACAACTCCTTCAACATTGTTAAGACAATCAGTTTCACCCTTTCCCTTAAAATCATTCCCTATGTAATATTTCTTATCAGGTGATATAACAANNATGTAATACTTATTATCAGGTGATATAACAAAAAGATTTAAATTATTAATGAGATTCTCTCCCGGATAATCTGTATATACCATTGTCACTCGTAATTTAACCGAAGACTCACCGACTTCAAATTCATAATCCCGATAATCTCCTGTTTTTAATGCATTTTTCTCATCTACAAACATTATCTGTTCATCAGGAAGAGGATTAATCAACTTCTTCAAACAAACCCTTCCCCATCCCTGCTCATTATCAGCCCATGGAAAAGACCCGGGATG
>MTKX01000040.1_pt1 | contig 14036 bp, 9 predicted proteins | sample 1042771 | NCBI WGS metagenome assembly MTKX01 (sample SAMN06212183, study PRJNA360534) | anaerobic digester metagenome | biome: Wastewater treatment plant; material: sludge; isolation source: anaerobic digester fed with sludge from wastewater treatment plant | place: Denmark: WWTP Randers ... | reverse complement strand
CAAAGTGCCGGCACTCTTTTCCGGAAGCAGTTCGGGGATATTTTGCTAACTTTCGTACCCCGGTTTTTTATGTAAAATATTGACAGGTGAAGAGACTTCTGATAATATTATCTCTCACATTATTCCTGAATCCTGCTGATGGCAGGCCGTATTACTTCAGACAGTACACAAATGACAACGGCCTGTCGAGCAATACAGTGATGGCAGGCATTCAGGACCGGAGAGGCTTTATGTGGTTTGCCACGAAGGAAGGCCTTAACCGTTTTGACGGCACTCAGTTCAGGATCTACAGCCATAACCAGACAGCATCAAACAGCCTCCCGAACAACTTTATCCTGGCCTTATGCGAGGATAATGAAGGATGGATATGGATCGGAACAGCCAGGGGTATCTGTTATTATCTGCCTGACAATGATTACTTCGGTACGATTGAAAATGACAAGTATCAGATTGACATGGCTGTGGTGGACATAGCTGCCGATGACAACAATAATATCTGGCTTGCCACTTTTGANNGAGTACTTCCTGCCCAACAGATTCACACTGACAAATGCAGGTGATCTCTGGATCTCCGCTGATGACGGATCTATTTATGAATACAATCCCAGAACTGATGACTTCACCGGCTTCAGAATCCTTACTGACAATGAGATCACCTCGGTTACCCTTGGTGAGATTGTGGAGGCCGGTAATTACGGATTTGTGGTTGCAACAAATACCGCAGGCCTCAGGTTGTTTGAACCCAACTCGGGTAAGGTAACCACTCTGTTCCCGCAAGACAACCGGTTGCGCAACGAAATTATAATCAACACTATACAGCTATTTGAAAATAAAAACATCTGGATAGGATCAGAGTCAGGCATTCATATCTATAATCTTGAAACGGGGTTTGTGAAATCCCTCCAGATGGTACCGACAGATCCTTACTCTCTTTCAAATAACGCAATCCGTTTCCTCTACCGCGACAGGGAGGGGGGCATCTGGGCAGGGACATTTTATGGCGGGGTCAATTATCTTCCACAGGTAACCAAGCCTTTCGAAAAGTTTTATCCGACCGGATTACCCGGTTCACTGACCGGTAACGTGGTAAGGGAGATCAGGGCTGACTCATACGGCAATATCTGGATAGGTACGGAAGATGCCGGGCTGATCAGATTTGATCCGAAGAGCGCTGTTTTCTACTCTTACTACGGGAACAGTCCCTCACGGGTAAACAGCCGGAATACCCAGGGATTGCTGGTTGACAATGACATGCTATGGGTCGCGACGTATGACAACGGCATTTACGTACTGAATCTGGAGACAGAAAAGATCAGGCATCACTTCACTGTCAAAGACCCTGCCCTGAATCTGAAAACCAACTCTTTCATAACTTTCCTGAAGACGGCTGACGGAACTGTCTACGCGGGCAGCTTCTCAGGGTTGTACCGGTTCAGCAGGGAGACCTCTGCCTTCACTCTTCTTGATTCAGTAGCGCCTGGCGCTTTCATACATGCCCTTTATGAGGATACCAGGGGAACCATCTGGATAGGAACATACGGAAGAGGTTTGTTCAGGTATAACGCAAAATCTCACGTTTGCGAACAGGTGAAATCTGATGCCGGTGATTACAGTAATATCAGCAATGATTATATAACCTCGTTATATGAGGATAAGGATCATAACATCTGGTTTACTACGGAAGGAAACGGCTTCAGCTATATTGATCCGGCAACCTCCGCCATCACCCGGTTCATTCCGGGCAGGGATGTTGAGTTTGCAATATACTGTGCCATCCTTCAGGACAGTCATGGTCAGATGTGGATAACTTCCACCAGGGGATTGCTGCGCTATGAACCTCCGACAGGTAAATTTACCACATATACCAGACACGAGGGCCTGTTGGGGAACACCTTCAGTTATAATTCCGCCTATCAGGACAAGAATGGCAGGCTCTATTTCGGGATGGTGAACGGACTGTTGACATTCAATCATGCAGACATAAAGGAAAGCACATATAACCCCCCGGTATATTTCACCAATTTGATTGTCAATGGCAAAGAGTATCTCAGTAATCCGGCCGGTTCTCCTGATTCAAAGTCAATACTTGTTACTGACAGAATCTCACTGAAGCATAATCAGTCATCGCTGAACATTGAGTTTGTGTCACCAGGTTTTACAAGCCCCGGTCTCACAAAATACAGGTACATGATGGTGGGCGCTGACCCTGACTGGACAGAGATGTCAGGCGACCATAAAGTAAATTACGCAAATCTGGCTCCCGGAGATTACAGATTCAGGGTCATTGCATCAACCAACGGAGATATATGGAGCAATACCGAAGCCAGCATGAGGATCAGGATATCTCCCCCATGGTGGTTCTCTTTGCCTGCTTACATCTTTTACCTGATCACTGCTGCCATTATCGGCTACTTTCTGATAATCACCTATCTGAAAAGAAAAGCTGCTGAAAATCAAAGGAAAATAGAAGCCATTGAAGCCGGGATGGAGAGGGAAATACTAAATGCCAAGATCAACTTCTTTACCAACATAACCCATGAAGTCAGGACTCCCTTGACGCTCATCAAGGGTCCGCTCGACAGAATCTTAAAGGCTGGTTCAAAAAACCTGGATGATCATGAGGAGAATCTCCGGATCATCAGAAAGAATACTGACAGGCTTCTGACTCTTACCAACCAGTTGCTTGATTTCAGGAAGACAGAGAAGGAAATGCTGAGACTTAATTTCATCAGGACTGACCTGTACGAGCTTGTGGAATCAGTATTTAACCTGTTCCTGCCATACGGCGAAGAAAAGCAGATATCTGTGAGGTTGAATTCGCCGGTGAATCATTACGAGCTTGCCATTGACAGGGAAGCAATAATAAAGATTTTAAGCAATCTGCTCTCGAATGCAATAAAGTTTGCCGGATCATCTGTCGACATCTTTCTTGAGCCGGGTTCAGAGAAGGATGGTGCCGTGAGAATACGGGTAACCAATGACGGCAATCTGATCCCCGGTGAGTTGGCCGAAAAGATCTTTGAACCTTTTTACCAGCTTAACTCCAACAAACCGGGTGAAAAGGGCACTGGTCTGGGATTGTCTCTCGCCCGCGCAATAGCTGAGCTGCACCATGGGAAACTCTATCTTGACACTTCAGTGACCGACAGAAACTCGTTTGTCCTTGAACTACCCAAATTCCAGGAAGAAACGATCAGTATGACAGAAATTGCAGAAGGAGACGCAAACCTTGCTGAAAACAAAGAGTTTGAGGTATTCAGCTCCCCTGCAGAAAACAGTCAGAACCTGCTCCTTGTGGAAGACGAGGTTGAGATGAGCAGATTCATAGCCAGGGAATTATCAGGTGAATACAATGTGATCGTGACCCATAATGGAGAAGAGGCTCTTAAAGCATTGAGGAAGTTTAACATCATTTTGGTTGTAAGTGATGTGATTATGCCGGTCATGAACGGATATGAACTATGCCGGGAGATCAAATCTACCATGGAGTTCAGCCATATTCCCGTCATTTTGCTTACAGCCTCTGTTCACGTCAATGCAAAGATTGAGGGCCTTGACTCCGGCGCTGATGCCTATATTGAAAAACCATTCTCCACTGAGCATTTAATGGCTCAGATACTTAATCTTATAAGAAACAGAAGGCGGGAACAGCAGAACTTCATCAATTCTCCGCTTGCACATTTCAGGTCGGTTGCCCTGAACAAAACTGATGAGGATTTCCTTAAAAAACTGAATTCCATCCTCCTTGACAATATTGCCGAAACTGATCTTAGCGTGGAGAAAATATCAGAGTTAATGGGAATAAGTATCTCTACTCTTTACAGGAAGGTAAAGGCACTCACTGACCTCAACTCTGTTGAATACATCAGGCTTACAAGGCTGAAGAAGGCAGCTGAGCTGCTGGCAGAAGGCAATTTCAGAATAAATGAGATATCATATCTGGTAGGATTCTCCTCTCCTTCATATTTTGCCACAAGCTTCCAGAAGCAATTCGGTATTTCACCCTCGCAGTTTGCCAGAAAGATAAAGTAAACCGTATTTCAAAACCGGCCAGCCCGATTATGGCATCCGCCAGTGCCATGACCGTTTTTTGCATTCCACTCCTCTCAATTATGCTTTTTTAAACTCTTACAGGGTCAACTTTAATTTTTCAGTCACTATTTGCACAAAAAATGAATCTGTTTCAGACTTTTTATTAGGAGTTTTACACCATTACGGGCTATAAATCCCGGATTAACTTAACTGAAACAGATCAACTGAAGAACATTGTAAAAATATTGTCTGAAAGCCTGTCTTCATTTTTGATCCGGGAATTTACAAACCTGACAGGAGATAATAATGAAACCCATATGTATCAAATGCACAAACACCTGTTGATGTATTTTTCAGGCATGTGGGTTCCGTCATACCTTAAAAATCAAAGCTATACGATGATGAAAAAAACATTTGCCATTTGTCTGCTGATATGCCTGTCAGCAGGCCTGACCTGTGTTGCCCAGTCAGGACAGGCATCGAACGTTTTCAATGCTGACACGGCTCACGCCTCGCCATATAACCTCTCCGGCGCCAGCTACCCGCGCATTGAGGCTGACTCAAGGGTTACGTTCCGTTTTAATGCTCCCGATGCACAAAAGGTGCAGGTCTCAATAGTTAACGTTGCATATGATATGATCAAAGGGAGTGACGGAGTATGGACTTACACCAGTGAGCCGCAGGATAAGGGGTATCACAACTACTGGATGATAGTTGACGGAGCTGTGGTGGTTGATCCGGCTACCAATGCATTCATGGGTTATGGCCATATGTGCAACGGGTTTGAAATACCTGACCCTGATGGCGGTTTTTATCAACTGAAGGATGTGCCACACGGGAATGTCCTGATAAAGAATTACTATTCGGAAGTAGCCGGGTCATGGCGCCATATCTTTGTTTATACTCCACCGGAATATGATCAGAATATCAAAGCCCGATACCCCGTCCTCTACCTTCAACATGGTGGCGGTGAGGATGAAAGGGTCTGGATTGAGATGGGGCGCACAAACCTCATCCTTGATAATCTGATTGCAGAAGGAAAGATCAAGCCGTTTATTGTTGTCATGGAAACAAGCGCTGTGGGGCCTCAATTCCCCATGCTCCCGCGTCCTGCCACTGCCCCGGCAGCCACACCTGCACCCGGAGCGGCTCAACAGGCAACGCAGGCTCCCGGTGCTCCTGTCACAACTGTACGCCCCCGCTTTTCATTTGACAAATATGCCGAACTGATGATCAGGGACCTGATCCCATGGGTTGACAAAAATTTCCGTACCATTCCTGACAGGGAGCACAGGGCGATGTCGGGATTGTCAATGGGCGCCATGTGCACCAAGTCAGTCACCCTGGCGCATCCCGAAACATTTTCATACATCGGACTCTTTAGCGGTGGCTCAATAGCCCCTGACGAAATCAGAGACAAGTCAGATGTCAAACATGTGTTCATGAGCTACGGCAGCCGTGAAAGAGGCTCTGAAGGGGTCGCAGCTGCAGCAGAAGCGCTGAATCAGGCAGGGATAAAAAGCACCTCCTATGTCTCGCCTCTTACAGGCCATGAATGGCAATCATGGAGAAGAAGCCTTTATGAATTTGCACAGTTGCTGTTTAAAGAGTGAAGATGAGGATTATTTGTAAACATTCAGAATTGGTAATTGATGATCATTAAAGCAAGATGATGAATTACATATCTTTAATACTGCTGTCGGCTGCACTGGCAACCGGCATTCTCTGCTCAGGCCAGGATGTAAAGCAGACCGTCGTTGAAGATTTTAAACCCTCAACCCTGAACCAGCCCGGGAAACAGTATCCACAGGTAAATTCCCGGGGCCGGGTCCGTGCAAGCATATCAGCACCACAGGCCCTGAGAGTACAACTGGACATCGGAGGTAAAAAGTATGATCTCAGAAAGGACGATAAAGGTGTCTGGACCGGTGAATCTGATCCTCAGGATGAGGGATTTCACTACTACCAGCTCGTCATTGACGGAGCACAGGTACCTGATCCGGGAAGCATGTACTTCTTCGGAGCAGGCCGCTGGGGCAGCGGGGTAGAGATACCGGCCTCAGACCAGGATTTTTATTCGCTGAAAAATGTACCACACGGACAGGTAAGGGAGCATTTGTACTTCTCTGAGATTACCCGATCATGGAGACGCTGCTTTGTCTATTCCCCTCCCGGCTATGAAAGCAATCTCTCTGCCCGTTATCCGGTGCTCTACCTGCAGCACGGCATGGGAGAAGATGAAACGGGCTGGTCAGTACAGGGCAGGGCCAATCTTATTCTTGATAACCTGATTGCTGAGAAAAAGGCTGTGCCGATGATTATTGTAATGGACAGAGGATATGCTACAAGAGCGAATCAGCCATCCTCACCCGGTGCCGGAAGAACAGAGGCAGGGCCAACAGTTTTCACCGCATTCGAAGAGGTTCTGATAAAGGAGATCATTCCGATGATTGACGCCAGCTACCGGACCGTGGCTGACCGCAGCCACAGGGCCATGGCAGGTCTGTCAATGGGAGCCAACCAGACCATTCAGATAACGATGAATAACCTTGACCTCTTCTCCTACATAGGCGGATTCAGCGGAACCTCCAACTATCCGGGTACCGCGGAGATTGATCCCGGCAAATTCATGAACGGGAAGTTCAGTGATGCAAAAGCGCTGAATGAAAAGATAAACCTGTTCTGGCTCAGTCTCGGAACCAAAGAGCCTGACCCCTTCCCCGGTTCGGTGGGGGCTTTCCGCCGGATGCTTGAAAAGAGCGGAGTAAAATATGTCTATTACGAGTCACCCGGTACAGCTCATGAATGGCTGACCTGGAGAAGGAGCCTGTACCAGTTCGCACCCCTGCTTTTCAGATAATGAAAGAAACTTTTTATGCCGGTTAACATTCATATTCAGTCAGAAATGAAGAATTTAATAACAATCCTTGCTCTCCTTGCCGGGTTCGCCCTCTCAGCCAGTTCACAGGATTTTGAGAAGCATGCACCGGCAGGATTTGACTCCGTGAGAGCTGAAATCCCCCATGGTAAGATTGATACCATTAAGTATTATTCAAAGACAGTGGGCACCTCACGAAAAGCCCTGATCTATACTCCTCCCTCCTACTCAAAGCGTAACAGATATCCGGTTCTCTACCTGCTTCACGGCATAGGTGGTGATGAAAAGGAATGGCTCAACGGAGGCCGGCCACAGGTGATCCTCGACAACCTTTATGCTGACGGGAAGATCGAGCCGATGATCGTGGTCATGCCAAACGGCAGGGCCATGAAGGACGACCGTGCCGGCGGCAACATAATGGCGCCTGACAAGGTGGAGGCTTTTGCAACGTTCGAAAAGGATCTGCTTAATGATCTCATTCCATTCATTGAAAAAAAGTATCCGGTGATCAGGGACCGTGAACACCGTGCCATAGCGGGTTTATCCATGGGGGGCGGGCAGGCGCTGAACTTCGGTCTCGGGAATCCCGACAGGTTTGCATGGGTCGGTGGTTTCTCATCGGCTCCGAATACAAAGCCTCCGGAACAGCTCGTGCCTGACCCTGAGAAGGCAAAAAAGGAGTTGAAGGTGTTATGGATATCATGCGGTGACAACGACGGTCTCCTGGCTTTCAGCCGGAGAACACATGAATATCTTGCGGCCAATGGCGTTCCGCACATTTATTATATCGAACCCGGCGTGCATGACTTCAAGGTCTGGAAAAACGGTTTGTACATGTTTTCACAGCTCCTGTTCAAGCCTGTGGATAAGACCAGGTTCAATAAGTACAGTCCGCTGGGCACACCGGCTCCGTCAAATGTAAGGAGTGCAAAGTACCCCCAGATAATGCCTGACGGCAGTGCACTGTTCCGGCTGAAGGCTCCCGGTGCACAAAAAATTCAGCTTGACCTGGGAAAAAAATATGAGATGGCCAGAAACGCTGACGGCACCTGGGAAGTAAAAACCGATTCACTGACAGAAGGATTTCATTACTATTCCCTCATAGTTGACGGGCTGACAGTGGCTGACCCTGCCAGTGAGTCATTTTATGGCATGGGCCGGATGGCCAGCGGGATCGAAGTCCCGTTCAGCGGTGACGGTTACTATGCTGTAAAGGATGTCCCTCACGGGGAGATTGCAATCAAAAGATATTTTTCAACGGTATTCAATACCTGGCGACAGTTCTACATTTACAAGCCGGCAGGCTATGATCTGGACAGTGACAGGAGATATCCCGTTCTCTATATCCTCCACGGCGGAGGCGAAGATGAGAGAGGGTGGGCAATCCAGGGCAAGACCGACCTTATTCTTGATAACCTGATTGCAGCTGACATGGCCAAGCCGATGTTGATTGTAATGCCTGACGGGAACGCAGGCGGGCCGATGGGCTTTGGAGAGATGGCACTCGCAATGTTCGAAAGAGAGCTCACCCAATGCATCATCCCCTTCGTCGAAAAGAATTACCGTGCAGAAACAACCCCCGGCAACCGTGCACTGGCAGGTCTCTCGATGGGGGGTCTGCAGACACTGTATGTCGGAATCAATAATGCCGCTATGTTCCCTTACCTGGGGGTATTCAGCTCCGGGTGGATGGCACCTGCTCATAACGAGCTGGCCGGCAAACAATATGAATTTATTAAAAACAATCCGGAAAAGATCAGTCCCCTGAGACTCTTCTGGATCAGTATGGGAGGCAAAGAGGATATTGCCTGGAACAATTGCCAGGAAATGATGAAAAAACTGGATGAGCTGAATGTGGAATATACCTACAGTGAATATCCGGGCGGACATACATGGCCCGTCTGGAGAAACAACCTGTATAATTTTGCCCAGTTGCTGTTCAGGTAGAATCGGCTGCCCGGAAGCCGGCATACAGCCCGGCGGCAGGAACGGCTGATTCGCTCTGCGATGAGTACCTCTTCAGAAATTAAAGTAATGGATCAATAAATATTTAACCAAATACTGTTTATATCATGAAAAAAATTGCACTCTTTCTTTTGACTATGATGATTTGCGGCATTACCTCTGCCCAGTTCGCAGGTGGCATGTTCGGGCAGCGGCAGGAACCGCTTCCTGAAGGTTACAAACCAGCCTCAACCAACACTTTTCTTGCACAATACCCGGCTGTAAATGCTCAGACACGCCAGGCAATCTTCAAAGTGGTAGCACCACACGCCGACAATGTGGCGCTTGACCTCGCCGGGAAAAAATACAGCATGACCAAGGATGAAAAAGGAGTATGGACATGCACCTCTGATCCCCAGGTGGTAGGGTTCCACTATTATGCCATCCTCATCGACAGCGTTCCGGTCATGGACAGGAACACGAATTCGTACTTTGGAAGCAACTGGCAATCATCAGGGATAGAGATTCCCGAAGGACCCGAAGGTGATTATTACAGGTTCAACAAGGATATCCCTCACGGACACGTCCGTTCGCTTTACTACTGGTCGGAAATTAACGGCATGGAGCGCCACTGCAATGTTTATGTTCCTGCTGAATACGAAAGTAACCCTGACAAGAAATATCCGGTAATGTACCTGCTTCACGGCTGGGGTGAGGATGAAAACGGCTGGTCAAACCAGGGGCACATGGCAAATATTATGGACGGATTGATTCATGCCGGCAAAGCTGTTCCGATGATAGTGGTGATGGACTGCGGTGACATCAAAACCAACTCTGATGTCCGCAAAGCCTCTACCAACGATGTGACCCAGATATATATCAAGGACCTGATGCCGTTCATCGAGAGAACTTTCCGTACAAAGAATGACAGGCAGAACCGCGCAATGGCCGGTCTGTCGAGAGGCGGATTCCAGACCACGATGACTGTTTTTGCCAACCTTGACAAGTTTGCATGGATGGGAACATTCAGCGGTTTCTTCTCTCGTCCGGGTGATAACATTACTGAGGCTTTCAACGGCGTATTCAAGGATCCTGCAGCCTTCGACAAACAGATGAATCTCCTGTTCATCAGTACAGGCACCGAAGAACGCACACCGAAAGAGGCAGTTGACGCCCTGAAGGCACATGGAATAAAAAACATCGTCTATCACGAATCGCAGGGTACAGCACACGAATGGCTGACCTGGCGCCGTGCACTGAATGAATTTGCTCCATTGTTATTCAAATAGTGTGACAGGTTAATAATCTGCTTTCGCTTTATCGCTGATTATCAACATTAACAGATCGGCAAGCTTTTGCCTGCAGACACATAATCAATTTGAGCACTCATCTTAAGAAAGATGATCAAGGCTGATAATCAGGTAATTATGAGTAATCATTTTTAAAATATACCGAACTATTGAACATAAAAATGAAAACAAAACTATTGTTTATAGTTATTGTCACTCTCTTTCTGTCAGGCGCCATGGTCATTGCACAGGATCAGGATTTCCACATCTACCTCTGCTTTGGCCAGTCAAACATGGAAGGAGCTGCCAGGATTGAGCCACAGGACACAACCGTTGACGGAAGGTTCATGGTGATGGAAACCCTTGACTGTCCGAACCTCGGAAGAGTCAGGGGGAACTGGTATCCGGCCATTCCGCCCCTTTGCAGATGCCGTACCGGGCTGTCACCGGCCGATTATTTTGGCAGGACCATGATTGAACACCTCCCGGAAAATATCAGGGTGGGGGTTATAAATGTCTCAATCGGGGGCTGCAAAATACAACTGTTTGACAAGGAGAACTACAAGGAGTATGTCTCAACTGCACCGGGATGGATGATCCCTATGATAAATTCCTACGACGGTAATCCCTATGCACGCCTGATAGAGATGGCAAAACTGGCACAAAAGGATGGCGTGATCAAGGGAATACTGATGCATCAGGGCGAGTCGGATAATGGAGACACTACATGGCCCGGAAAGGTCCGCACAGTCTATGAGAACCTGCTGAAGGACCTTGATCTGCAACCTGAAAATGTGCCATTTCTTGCAGGTGAAATGGTAAGCGCTGCCGAAGGAGGGATATGTGCGGATATGAACGCCATTATAGCAACACTGCCACAGGTAATACCAAACTCCTGGGTGATATCATCGGAGGGTTGCCCCGGAACACCCGATCATCTTCATTTTACCCCTGAAGGATATCGAATACTCGGAAGAAGGTACGCTGCCAGGATGCTTTCCCTGCTCGGATACAACATCGATGTGCCCTGATCCTGAATGATATAGCTTATTGAGTGACTGTTCCAGTTAAAAACGGCATATAACAATGATTATGAAGAGAAATTGTTTCATCCTGATAGTATTAATCAATCTCCTTCACTGTATAACAGTCACCGGCCAGAAAGACCATGCCCGGAATCCGGTAATCTGGGCTGATGTTCCCGACATGTCAATAATACGTGTCGGGAACACATGGTATATGACCAGCACCACCATGCACATGTCTCCCGGCGTGCCTGTCATGAAATCCAATGACCTGGTCAACTGGGAATTAGTCAATTATGCTTACAATACGCTTGGCGATAATGATGCGCTGAACCTCATTGACGGCAGGAATGCCTATGGGAGAGGCTCATGGGCCAGCTGTATCAGGTATCATAATGAGACCTTCTACGTATCTACCTTTTCCTCAACAACCAATAAAACATATATCTGGTCGACGAAGGATATAGAAAAGGGACCATGGAAAGAAATCTCATTCACCCCCAGTTTCCATGATCATACCCTGGTGTTTGATGATGACGGTCGTGTTTACCTCATATACGGAAACAAAAAGCTAACCCTTGTGGAGCTTAACGCTGACCTGTCAGGAGTCAGGCCCGGAGGCATCAACCAGGTCATCATTGAAGATGCAAGTGCCCCATCGGGAACTGACAGCGGACTGGGAGAAGGATCGCAGTTGTTCAGGATGAATGGCAGGTATTACCTTTTCAATATAACCTGGCCACGTGGCGGGATGCGGACCGTAGTTGTCCACAGGGCCGACAGGCTGAACGGGCCGTGGGAAGGAAAACTCATCTTTCAGGATCTCGGAGTCGCCCAGGGAGGAATGACCGATACTCCTGACGGAAGATGGTACGCATACCTTTTCAGGGATTACGGTTCTGTCGGACGGATACCATATATCGTTCCAATGAGATGGGAGGACGGATGGCCTGTCATCGGCATTGACGGCAAGGTTCCTGAAGTGCTTGATCTTCCTCCAGGCAAAGGACTCATACCTGGAATAGTGGCACCTGATGAATTCAAAAGAAAAAAGGGTGATCCCCCTCTCCCGCTTGTCTGGCAATGGAACCACAATCCTGACAATGCCCTCTGGTCAGTTACTCAGAGAAAAGGATTTCTCAGGCTGACTGCCGGGCGAACTGATACCCTTTTCACGCAGGCAAGAAATACCCTGACTCAGCGCACACTCGGTCCTGAATGTTCCGGGTCAACACTTATAGATGTTTCGGGTATGAAGGAGGGTGATTTTGCCGGGCTGGCTCTCCTACAGAAAAAGTACGGTATCGTAGGGGTTAAATATAGCAACGGGATCAGATCGGTTGTCATGGTCAATGCACAGTCAGGCAGCCCTGAAGAGGTGGAGAGCATTCCGCTGACGCGAAAAAAGGTTTACCTGAAGGCAGAATGTGATTTCACTGACCGGAGGGATATAGCTTACTTTTATTACAGCCTTGACGGCAAAACATGGAAACCAATTGGCAATCAGCTTAAAATGGAGTATTCAATGCCTCATTTCATGGGATACCGGTACGGGCTGTTCAATTATGCCACCCGTGAGCCAGGCGGATTCGTTGATTTCGACTGGTTCCGGATAACAAATGAAAGAACTGAAGGTGAATGAGAAACAACTGAAAAACATAACTATCAAAACTATGAAGAACTTAAGACTATTTGCTGCAGTCCTGGTTTTACTGATCAGCACCCTCGCCAGTTCGCAAAACCCTGTTATTAGGGACCAGTTCACAGCTGATCCGACAGCCAGGGTCTTCAACGGGAAAATGTACCTTTTCCCCTCACATGACATCCCTGCTCCGGAAAGCTTCCCGCGAAAAGACTGGTTTTGCATGGCAGATTACCATGTCTTCTCATCATCAGACCTTACTGACTGGACAGACCACGGAGTCATTGTAAGTCAGGAGAATGTCGCCTGGGTGAACCCCACATCGTTCAGCATGTGGGCACCAGACTGCATAGAAAGAAACGGAAAGTACTATTTCTACTTCCCGGCCAATGTGAAGAGCGGCCGGGGGTTCGGCATAGGGGTTGCTATAGCGGATAAACCAGAGGGACCTTACACTCCACTGCCTGAACCGATTGCAAATGTAATGGGTATAGACCCGAGCGTGTTTATCGACAAGGATGGTCAGGCATATATCTATTATTCACTCGGCAGGATCTTCGCCGCCAAACTGAAAGACAACATGACTGAACTCGCATCTGAGCCGGTTGTTGTGGGTGATCTCCCGACAAAAGGGCTTGTGGAGGGGCCTTTTTTCTTCGAGAGGAACGGAATCTATTATATGACATATCCTCACGTTGAAAACACAATTGAAAGACTCGAATATGCAATTGGAGACAATCCCCTCGGGCCTTTCAGGGTGACGGGAGTTATCATGGACGAAACCCCGATGGGGACCTGGACAAATCACCACTCCCTGGTGCAGTACAATGACCAGTGGTATCTCTTCTATCATAACAGTGCCTACTCCCCGAATTTTGACAAGAACAGGTCTGTATGCATTGACAGCTTATTCTTCAATGACGACGGCACCATCAGGAAAGTCATTCCAACCAACCGAGGGGTGGGAATAACCGGNNNNACTCATTGATACCACAAATACTTTCCTGGGATGGTCTGCAGAACTAAAGGGACAAAACAGCTGGATCTCATACAATGCAGTGGATTTTGGCAGGAAAAAGCTTAAGTCAGTCCGTGTCAACGCCTCATCGCCGGCAGGAGGAATAATCCATATCCGGCTTGATAATCCTGATGGCCTGCTCCTCGCGGAGATAGAAATTCCGGAAAGTACGGCCCTGAGAACCGTGGATGCAAAACTGAAGAAGTAC
>MTKX01000241.1_pt1 | contig 14037 bp, 10 predicted proteins | sample 1042771 | NCBI WGS metagenome assembly MTKX01 (sample SAMN06212183, study PRJNA360534) | anaerobic digester metagenome | biome: Wastewater treatment plant; material: sludge; isolation source: anaerobic digester fed with sludge from wastewater treatment plant | place: Denmark: WWTP Randers ... | reverse complement strand
AGGATGTCAGCGGTGAAGCCGTCGCCGGCCACCCTTATCGACCTGTTGCATACTATTCCGCCCAGTGCGATGACGGCTATCTCTGTGGTTCCGCCTCCGATATCCACCACCATGCATCCCTCGGGCGCTTCCACGTCAAGTCCGATTCCTATTGCAGCAGCCATTGGCTCATAGATCAGGTAGACATCTCTTCCTCCGGCGTGCTCCGAGGAGTCACGGACAGCCCTTATCTCCACCTCGGTACTTCCGCATGGGATACCGACAACCATCTTCAGCGACGGTGAAAAGAACTTGGGCCCCGTGTTGATCATCTTGATCATGCCTCTGATCATCAGCTCGGCAGCGTGGAAGTCGGCAATGACACCATCGCGCAGCGGCCTGATCACCCGTATGTTCTCATGGGTCCTGCCATGCATCTGCCTGGCCCTGTCGCCTATGGCAATAAGCTTGCCCGTATTCCTGTCGATGGCCACTATAGATGGCTCATCCACCACAAGCTTGTCATTGGCAATTATATTTGTATTGGCTGTACCCAGGTCTATAGCAACCTCCTGTGAAAGAAAAGAAAATAATCCCATAGGTCCTTGAAACTGTTTCTTGTTAGTCTATTTTAATGTTTGAAATGTCTTACACCTGTAAAAACCATTGCAACACCTGTTTTATTGCAATAATCAATTGATTCCTGATCACGTACGGAACCTCCCGGCTGAACAACAGCTGCAATTCCTGCCTCATGTGCGGTGGTAACCGAGTCAGCAAAGGGGAAGTATGCATCGGAAGCCATCACTGCTCCTTCGAGTGAGAAGCCGAATGCCTTTGCCTTCTGGATAGCCTGGCGAAGGGCATCGATCCTGGATGTCTGGCCTATGCCGCTGGCACACAGCTGCCGGTTTTTTGCAAGCACAATTGCATTTGACCGGCTGTGCTTCACTATCTTGTTTGCAAATACCATGTCAAGGTACTCCTCTTCAGAAGGCTGCCTTGCTGTGACGGGTCTCATTCCTGAGGCCTGTTCAGTGGAGCTGTCACGCTCCTGCCATAGGACTCCTCCCAGCATTGACCTGAATGATTCCCTGCCATTCCCGGCGGAGCGTCGCTGCAAAATGATCCTGTTCTTTTTTGAGCTGAGGATCTTCACCGCGCCCGGCGTGAAGGAGGGGGCCATCACCACCTCGAGGAAAACCTTGTCCATCTCCGCGGCAGCAATCTCATCAACTTCCCGGTTCACTATGACCACGCCCCCGTAAGCCGATACCGGGTCACAGGCCAGCGCATCCTCCCATGCCTCCTTCAGCGCCGGGCGCGAAGCCACTCCGCATGCATTGTTATGCTTGATGATGGCACAGGTGACATCGTCAAACTCATCAATGAGACTGATGGCTGATTCAATGTCAAGCAGATTGTTATATGAGATCTCCTTGCCGTGAAGCCGGACGAATGACCTGTCAGGATCACCGAAGAAAACTCCCTTCTGGTGGGGATTCTCGCCGTATCTCAGAGTATGTGATTCTGTTATGCTTTTGCTGAACACCGTGGCATCGCCGTTCCTGTTGAACCAGTTGAATATGGCAGAGTCATAATGTGAAGTCATTGCAAACGCCTCCAGGGCAAACCGGTACCTCTCCTCAGAGGTGACAGTGCCCTTTCCGTTATCAAGTATCTCCATCAGGCTGCCATACTGGTTTCTGGAGGAAATTATCAGTACGTCAGCCCAGTTTTTGGCTCCGGCCCTTATCAGGGAAATTCCACCGATGTCTATCTTCTCAATGATCTCCTGGTCTGAGGCGCCCGAGGCAACAGTCTCCCCGAATGGATACAGGTCAACAATCACCAGGTCAAAGAGCGGAATATTGTATTCGGTCACCTGCTTCATGTCAGTCTCATTCTCCCTCCTTGCCAGGATACCCCCGAATACTCCGGGATGCAGGGTTTTCACCCGTCCTCCGAGGATGGAAGGATAGGTTGTTATCTCCTCAACCTTCCCTGCGGGCACACCCGAAGCAGTGATGAAATCCCATGATCCTCCCGTTGAAATGATGGCAACACCCAGTTCACTCAGTTTTTTCACAATGGCTTCGAGACCATCCTTATAATAAACCGAAATAAAGGCTCTCTTTATTTTTATGTCGCTCATCATTAATGACTTAGATTAACTGAACCAAGGCAGAAGTAATCGGATAAAAATAGATATTTTTTTTGATTGGCAATGTTTATCAAATAATTGAATTGATGATTTATTGCGGATGTATTGATGTTTCATAATTAATTATCTTTGATCGCAATTAAAGACGGGGACATGTGGTTAAAAATGTTCAAGGAGAGCTTTTTGTTCGCCTTCGGTTCAGTGGCGGCCAATAAGCTGCGCACCTTTCTATCGCTTTTCGGCATTACAATCGGGATTCTATCCATTATCTCAGTATTCACGGTGTTCGACTGGATGGAGAAAAGCATAAAGGATAGCATAGCCACTCTTGGTGATAACACCATCTATGTTGAGAAATGGCCATGGACCTCTGACGCAAACATCAAGTGGTGGGATATGATGAAATGGCAGCCCCCTTCGGTGGAGGATTATGAAGCCGTAGTGAAGCGATCTGCCTCTGCCGAGGCGGTATGCTATACTGTCGGGTCATCAGAAGCAATAAAATACCGCGGTAACCTGGCCAGTGACACATATATTTTTGCTGCCACGCATGACTTTGAGAATGTAAGGTCATTCGAGATAGAGAAGGGCCGCTATTTCACCCTGTCAGAGTCAGCATCGGGCAAGCCGGTTGCAATTCTCGGTTATGAGGTGGCTGACAAGCTTTTCGGAAATGTTCAGCCTGTAGGCAGGGAGATAACCATTAACAAATACAAAGCCCAGGTCATCGGAGTCTTTAAGAAGGAAGGCAAGGGCGGAATGAGTGACAACGGGATGGATCAGGCGGTACTGGTACCGCTTAACTTCAGCCGTCAGTTCATCAACTTCCGCAATCCGTTTCTCAACTCTGATATCATGATAAGGGGGAAAGAAGGGGTATCCGTTCAGCAGCTGTCAGATGAGGTGATAATGATCCTTCGCGCCGCCAGGCGCATAGGACCAGGTAAGGAAAACACCTTCTCCATCAACAGGGCAAGCCAGATAACAAGCACCCTTGAGCCGGTATTCAGGGGCATCAACATAGCGGGATGGATCATCGGGGGATTCTCGATACTTGTAGGCGGATTCGGCATTGCAAACATCATGTTTGTTTCGGTCCGTGAGCGTACGAGCATCATAGGAATTCAGATGGCGCTCGGGGCAAAAAGGAGATGGATACTTCAGCAATTCCTTACCGAATCAGTNNCTGCTTTCAATCACCGGCGGGATACTGGGGCTGATACTCGTGTTTATCGGTACCCTTTTTGTGAATTATTTCTTTACCCTGGGGATGCATCTCACCGCAGGCAACATACTGCTTGCAGTGGTTATCTCGGCTACCATAGGGATTGTTGCGGGCTTTGCACCTGCTTCATCCGCCTCGAGGATGAACCCTGTCGAGGCCATAGGGTACTCATTCTGATCAGGGGCCAGTCAAACCCTGTTTTCTTCCACCCAGTTGGTCAGCTCCACAAACTGGCTTACAGATAATTGCTCTGCCCTCCTGGAGAGCAGCGGCAAATCTCCGGCGCCGGGCTTCACCATCGCTTTCACCGGGTTGCGCAGCATCTTGCGCCTCTGGTTAAAACAACGCTTTACAACGCTGACGAACAGTTTCTCATCGCACCCAAGACGTTCTACGCTGTTACGTGTAAGGCGTATCACGGCTGATTTGACCTTTGGAGGCGGGGAAAAAACATGTTCGCTGACAGTGAAAAGGTATTCAATGTCATACCATGCACGCAGAAGCACACTGAGTATTCCGTAAACGCGACTGCCCGGCTGTGAGCAGATTCGCTCCGCAACCTCCTTCTGAACCATGCCCACCGTCTCGGAAACATGATCACGGTAATCAAGGATTTTAAAGAATATCTGGCTTGATATGTTGTACGGAAAATTCCCGATGACAGCAATCCGGTTTCCCATCGGGTGCAGGTCAAGTTCCAGGAAATCACCCTCAATGATCTCGACCGGACCTGTCACATTGTGCCTCAGATAATCAACCGACTCCCGGTCAATCTCAACCACCCTGAAGGCGGGAAGCTCTCTCTCTGCCAGCAGGTGAGTCAGCACTCCCATCCCGGGTCCGACCTCCACCACTGAGTCACAGCCATCGGCACGCAAGGCGTCTACAATGGCAGCCGCAATCTGCTTATCCTTAAGGAAATGCTGTCCGAGATACTTTTTGGGTCTTACCTGGTGGTCTGGCATGACGAATCCTATTTGACCAGTTCCCATGGCGGCACCAGGCGGTCTGATCCGAAGCCCGGGATCTTAATTCTCTCCATCAGGTTCAGCAGCAGCTTCAGGAGATTGAAATAAAGGGTAACAAAGAGGGTTATGTTCAACAGCCATATTACAAGCATATTGAACCAAAGGGTTCCTATCCTGATATTACCGATTATTTTATATGGTGCATAGAAATGGGCCCTGCCGATGCGTGAATCGGGCAGCATAAGCACCGGATCCGACTTCTGGATAATCCGGTCTTCAGTCTCGTAGAACTTGCTCTGTACTGTTCGGTTCAGCACGATATCAGCAAGGTCATTGTTGTAGGTAGCCGTTTTCAGACGAACCAGCTCATCCTTCCCCATCGATGTCACGAGAGCATTTGTTATACTGTCCTTTACAGCTGTCTGCTCCAAAAATTTCCTGCGTATCCTCTTCTGAAGAGAATCGAGGTAGTCATTTACAATATAAGAGGCATCACGGGTGAACGGTTCCCGGTTTATCACCCTCATGGCCTGAGCGGGGTCAAGGCCGGTCTCGGTACTGAGCTCACCGATATGGGTTTTGAGTTTCTCAAGGCTGTTCCTGTAGACATCTTCATACTCCGGCTTGCCCGATGCATAGGCAGCCTCATTGCTCTTCCGCTTCAATTCGTTGACCAGGTAACCCGATTGCCAGTCGTACCGGCTGATCATCATATCCGTCTCAAAGAATGGCTTCATATACCTGTTTGACCTGAACTGCTCAACTGCCATGGCTTCATAAGCCCACCTCGTTGTCATGACATCTCCTATCACCGGGACATACACTTTTCTTGTCAGGGAATGGTGCAGGTCATCAAACCTGATCATGGCACCGCCGAGGAGAAGCTGGGGCACCAGCACAAGGGGGATGAGTATGTATATGCTTATCACGGACTTCATGCCGGCTGATATATTCAGTCCCACCATGTTGCCGAAGCATGAAGTGGTAAAAAGTATCAGCCATTGCCGCCACATCATCCCTTCAACCTGGAGGATGCGCTGTGATATTAGTACATACATCAGTGTCTGCACTGCTGACAGCCCGAACAGGAAGGTGATCTTAGAGAAGAGGTAGCTTGAGCGGCTTATATTGAGGTATTTTTCGCGCTCAAGTATCTTGTTGTCCCTGAAGATTTCTTCCGCACTGACCGTGAGGCCGAGGAACAGGGCGACCACCACACTCATGAACAGGAACACCGGGTAACTCTTGTTGTCTGAGAAGAGGTAGACACTGTCAGCGAGATACTTTGAGACGAAGGCAAGGATAAAGGCAAGCAGGGGTGGCTCAAGAAGGTTGATGACCATGTACTGTTTGTCTGCATACTTTCTCACAAGGTTTCTCCTGACAAATGTGGCAACCTGTTTCTTCCGTTTAGGAAGCTTGAAATTGCTGGCGGGCAGTGGCTTCATCTCCGGCCTGCCGGAGAGGGTTGGCTCCATCTTCTGCCTGTACCGGTGATACCACTCCACCGGCGACACCTGTCTCTCCTGCCCTTTCCTCCCGTCAGGGTCAACAACCTTGGCTTCAACTATCTGGAGGATCTCATCTGTCTCCACGTTGCCGCAGGTGGGGCATTCGCTCTCTGCAGCGTTGGCCTGGGAAGTCTCCGTTTTGAAGTAGACAATGGCATCGACCGGATCGCCGTCATAGATCATATACCCTCCCCTGTCGAGCACCCAGAGCCGGTCGAACATCTTGAGAATGTCAGACGACGGCTGATGAATGATCACGAAGACCAGCTTGCCGTTTATGGCCTGGTCCTTGAGCAGTTCCATTACATTCCCCGAGTCATGCGATGCCAGGCCTGAGATAGGCTCGTCGGCAAAAAGAACTGCCGGCTCACGCATGAGTTCCAGTCCTATGTTAAGCCTCTTCCTCTGCCCTCCGCTGATCTTCTTGTTCAGCGGATCACCCACCAGCATGTCCCGGAATTCGTATAGATCCAGTTCCTTAAGTACGTCAACGACAACCTGGTTGAGCTTTGCCTCGTCATAGTCGCCGAAGGTGAGACGCGCATTGTAATACAGGTTCTGGTAGACTGTCAGCTCCTCAATCAGGAGGTCATCCTGCGGCACATAGCCTATGAGGCCGTTGAGCTCGTCCGGCTCATTGTGCAGATCATAGCCATTGATATAGACAGCTCCGTTCTCCGGTTTCAGCTTGCCGTTGAGGATGTTCAGCAGGGTGCTTTTACCTACGCCGCTGCCACCCATTATGCCCACCAGGTTGCCCGACTTCACACTGAAGCTCATGGGCTGAATGCCGTTATCCGAGCCTTTGAAGTGATACTCGATGCTTTGTCCTTCAAAGATGATATCCTCAACGAAGTTGGCCTTGATGAATTTCCTGAAAATGGCGGTATAATATAGTGGTCCCATTCCGTGTCCGCGGATGTTGACCCCGGGTTCCAGGAGGAATGGCCTCAGCGGTACAACGTTACGTCCCTTGAAATGCAGCTGCATCTTGCCATCGTACATGAACAGGAGATGGCCTGTGCTGCGGATGAAGAGAACGTAAATGGTGCCGCGCATACCGCGGGAGACCATATGGTGCCATTCATGATAGTTGGCATACCTTGACGAGGGTTCGCCGATGTTGCTCTCTCCCTCGATTGCCAGGAAGCTGGCAGGGGTTATTTTGTCAAACCTCATCCCGAGCATGAAGGCATGGGCATTGGTCTTCTCTTCCTTCGAGATATTAAAGGTTCGCGCAACAATGTCAATAATCGAATATTCCTGCTCTGAGACAGTCCCGTCTTCAAAGACGAACTCCAGCAACTGAAGGAAGACTATCATCCTCTCCTCAATGAAGAGTCCCTTCTTTATCTGCCTGCAGATATTGGTTATCTGGAAAGTGATCAGGGAGTCCTCGTCAGACAGTTCTCCCTCTTCCACAGCCTTGAGCTCACGTTCATAGAAATGGAGGTTGTTTTCATAGAGCTTGAAATACTCCTCCTCAAGTTCCTGGTTAAGATATCTCCTGAGGTAACTGCGAAGGATCTTCTTGCCCCTTGTCGTAACCCCGGCAGGGTTCACGGTAGAGATAATGGCAAAAATATGTATCAGCGCATGTAATACTGATTCCCTCATAACCTCAAAAAAAGACCGCAGTTTTTACTTGCGGTCTTCAGGTATCTGTTTATTATTACTTAATCAAATCCGATCTGACCGAGTTGACAGCCTTTTTCAGGTTTTCGATGTCTTCCATTGTAAGGCTGGTACCCAGTTTGGTGTAGACGTCACGTATGGGCTGCATGGAGGTCAGTATCCGCGAGACAAGCGGGTCGCTGTTATGCGGAGCAGCCAGTCCCTCAAACTCTTCAAACGACTTTTTCTGGTCGAGAAGTGCTGATTCAAATCCTGACAGGTGGGCACCTGATTCGGAGACTGACATGGTGAGATACATACCCTCAACCCATGCTCCTCCTACCATGAGAAGTGCGAGGTTGGCCTGGCCGGCCTCAACCATATATGAATAGGTACGGTCAAAGGCATCGGTAAGGATTGTCACAAGCGTGTCGCGGTTGTCAAAATTGGCCTTGATCCTGTCATAAAGAGATTCGTCATATATCTTGGACAGGTTCTGCTCGAGAGCCAGTGTGCGGATGGCCGTCAGATAATCAATCACGTCCTGCTGCATGTTATAAAGCGTTGCATAGCTGAGGTCAGCGCCGTATACACCGAGGTTAACCGAGCGATTGTAACTCTCTACATAGTTGCGGGCATTTGCAGGAGGATTGGTTGCGCCGAGGATGTAACCGAGGTCCATGTCGGTGAGCTTCTTGATCACCTCTGCTGATGTGGGAAGCGGATAGACATTTTCTTCAATCTTCTGTTCCAGGGCTTCGAGTTCAACGGCGTTGATCTCCTTCTGTTTCCTTGATTCACCCCTGTTCTTGCAGGCGGATGCACCGGCAACTGTCAGAATCAATACAGCGACCAGTAATTTCGTGAAAGTCTTTTTCATATGACTGATGTTTGGTACTTGTGTTTTGGCTACGTAAAAATAAGACTTTTTAAGTTTATGGCCGGAATAATATTTCAGAATTATTCAAGGCCATTGCAGGCCCGGCGTTCATGCATCCTAAACACAGGTATCCGGCCGGTTGTTCATTATCATTTTCTGTTAACTTTGCATCCCGTAGCATTTACAGTCTCATGAAATACAACTTCGACGAGGCACCATGCCGGGAAAACACCAACTGCCTTAAATGGGACAAGCGTGAGGAGGTCTTCGGCAGAGCCGACGTGATCCCGATGTGGATTGCCGATATGGACTTCAGTACGCCTCCTTTTATTATTGAGGCGCTCCGCGAAAGGCTGAACCACGAAATACTGGGATACTCCTACAGGCCTGACAGTTATTTCAACGCATTCATAAACTGGGTTTCAGGGCTGCACGGATGGGATGTCAGGCAGGAGTGGATCGAGTTCAGCCCGGGTGTTGTGCCGGCTCTTAACATCTGCACGCTTGCATACACCTCCCCCGGCGATGAGATAATAATTCAGCCGCCTGTCTATCCCCCCTTCTACGGAGCGGTGAATGATCACGGGCGGCGGCTGGTATTCAACCCGCTTCTTGAAACGGAGAAGGGATATTTGATGGACTTAGAAGGCCTCCGTAAGATAATCACTCCGGCAACCCGCATGCTTATCCTGTCAAATCCGCACAACCCTGTCGGAAGAGTGTGGACCCGGGATGAACTGAACTCACTGGCAGAGATATGTCATGAAAAGGGAATTGTCATCCTTTCAGACGAGATTCATTCCGACCTGTTGTTGCCGGGGATGAAGCATATCCCGCTGGCATCGGTTTCAGAGAAGGCGGCAGCAGTGACAGTGACCTGCATGGCGCCGAGCAAGACATTCAATCTGGCGGGACTGTCGACCTCCTCGATGGTCATTACCGATCCGGTACTGATGGATAAATACCGGAAGACGCTGATCGGGCTTCACATGCACCTTGGAAACATATTCGGCAACGTTGCGTCTGAAGCGGCTTATACACATGGCCGTGAGTGGCTTGGGCAACTGATGCGATATGTTGAGGATAATGTTGACCTGGTCATGTCATTCTGCCATGAACGTCTGCCTGTTATCAGGCCGGTGCGGCCGGAAGCCACCTATATGATATGGCTCGATTGCCGTGCAATGGGCATGAACGGGCAGGAGCTGAACCGATTTTTCGTTGACAGCGCCGGCGTGGGAATGAATGAAGGTTCACGTTTCGGCCCGGGGGGCGAAGGATTCATGCGCATGAACCTGGCCTGCCCGCGGGTGACGGTTCTGCGCGCCCTTGAACAGATAGAAACAGCGTTAAAGACTGCAAGGTGAGAAACAATGACAGACTTAGTGTGCGGCTGACCCTCGAGGACGGTACCGTCTACCGCGGGTGGTCGTTCGGAGCGCCGGTGGCTGCGGCCGGCGAGGTGGTGTTCAACACCGCCATGACCGGATACCCGGAAAGCCTGACTGACCCTTCATACAGGGGCCAGATCCTGTGCCTCACATACCCGCTGGTGGGTAACTACGGTGCCCCGGGAAAAAGCGAACAGGATGATCTGTACATGTTTTATGAGTCATCAGGCGTCCATATATCCGCCCTGATAGTCTCCGACTACTCATTTGAATTCAGCCACTGGAATGCGATAGAGAGCCTCGACGAGTGGCTGCGAAGGAGCAATGTGCCGGGCATCTTCGGCATTGACACCCGCGCGCTGACAAAGAGGATCCGCGAAAAGGGAGCCATGCTTGGCAAAGTAGAACCTGAGGGAATGACAACAGATTTCTATGATCCAAACAAGGTTAACCTTGTGGCCGAGGTGAGCACCTCAGCCCGCAAGGTGTATGGTAATGGGAAATACCGTATCCTGCTGGTCGACTGCGGGGTGAAGTTCAACATCATCCGCAACCTGCTGAAGCGTGACACCACGATCATCAGGGTGCCATGGGACTATGATTATTCCGTTGAGGAATATGACGGTCTGTTTCTGACCAACGGTCCCGGCGACCCGAAGATGTGCCGGGCTGCAATAGACAATATAAGGAAGTCGCTTGACGATGACCGTCCGATCTTTGGCATCTGCCTGGGCAATCAGCTTATGGCGCTTGCAGCCGGGGCCGATACCTATAAATTACGTTACGGCCATCGCAGTCACAACCAGCCGGTTCAGATGGTTGGTACCGACAGGGCGTACATCACCTCACAGAACCATGGCTTTGCCGTGAACAACAACACGCTGCCTTCCGGCTGGGTGCCGTTGTTTGTCAACGTGAACGACAACACCAACGAGGGGATGAAGCATGTCTCCAGGCCTTTCTTCTCCACCCAGTTCCACCCTGAAGCCTCCGGCGGACCGACGGACACTGACTTCCTGTTTGACCTCTTCATTGAGAATATTGAGAGGGCAGGAGGCAGCAGGCATTAGGGAGCAGTGGATTGGGCATAGGCCATAAAGGATTGCAGATGTGCGATTTGCGATGTGCGATGTGCGACGTAGGCCATAAAGGATTGCAGATGTGCGATGTGCGATGTGCGATGTGCGATTTGCGATGTGTGCGACTTTGGCTATACAGAATTGTATCACCCGGGAACCTGATCCCCCTCCTCCCTGATCCTGTCAGCCAGCTCCTGGGGTGAATTGCCTGCAACAAACCGGCCCGTCACCTCTTCCAGCCTCTCTCTGACCAACTCTGTACCCGGATTTCCGATACTGCCTGTATGGGTGTACTGTGACGTGGACGGAACGGTAAACGACCCTGACCCTGCCTTTTTTGCAACCTCGCGATACGCATCCCTGAAAGGAATACCTTCGCGGACCATACGGTTTGCCTCCTCTGCTGAGAAGATATCGTTATAGCTGTTGTCACTCAGTATATCCTTCCTGATCACCAGCCCTGCCAGCGCTCCGTGCACAGACTGCACCAGTCCGGTTATACCGTCAAACGCATCAAACAGAACAGCCTTGAGCTCCTGGAAGTCGCGGTTATATCCGGGAGGCAGGCCGGCGGTCATCAGCATCACCTCGCCGGGGACAGCCTGCAACCTGTTGCAACGGGCCCTGATAAGCTCAAACAGGTCAGGATTCTTCTTCTGCGGCATAATTGATGAGCCGGTGGTAAGATCATCTTTCAGTGAAACAAACCGGTAACCCGGTGACATGAACAGGATCACGTCGGAGGCAAATCTCCCGATGGTGTTTGCGGCAGAGGCGATAGCGCCTGTCAGCTGCCGTTCAGTGCGGCCGCGGCTCATCTGGGCATAGGGTGAAGCAACAATCAGCCTTTTAAAACCGAGAAGTGAGGCTGTCAGCTCGCGGTCGATCGGCAATGAGGTGCCATACCCGGCTGCGGTCCCCAGCGGTGAAGCATCAGCCAGGGCTGCCGCACCGGCCAGAACGTGGAGGTCGTCACAGAGACTCTCGGCATATGAGGCAAACCATAGCCCGAAGGAGGTGACCATGGCTGCCTGCATGTGGGTGAATCCGGGCATCAGGTCGTGTTTATGTTCCTCACCCAGATCCAGAAAGTCGACTGCCAGATCCTTCAACTCATGTGCCAGCAGAAACGACTGATGCCTGATGTAAAGGTGAAGATCAGTCAGTACCTGGTCGTTCCTGGAGCGGCCGGTATGAAGCTTTCCTGAAGCACTACGGGCAATCTGGGAAGCCGGGCAGCCGGTATGAACCTTTCCTGCCGCACTGCGGGCAATCTGCGTGCCCGGGCGGCCTTCACCCGGATTCCCGCCCTCCCCCTCCATTTCGCCGAGGCGGATTTCCACCCATGAGTGAATATCCTCATACTCCTTTCCGATCGAGAAATCACTCTGCGTCACCTCATCAAGGAGCCGGGCAAGGCCGGCAAGAAGACTCTCCTTCTCACCGGCCGTTATCAGCCCGCACCGCTCAAGCATGACTGCATGAGCCATTGACCCCACAATGTCCCAGGGAGCCAGCCTCGCATCATACAGCCTGTCACTGCCACATGTGAAGCTGATGATCGATTCCCGCGTGGTGCCCCCCTTATCCCACAAGTGCATCTTCCGTCACTTTCTTTTTGTTTGCCTCCATGATGGCGTGGTGAGCCATCAGGCGGATGGCATTTATACGTATGAATCCGAGGCTGTCGGCCTGGTTGAATCCTCCCTCAATATCCATGCTCGACAACTCCTTATTATATAATGAGGAAGGCGACTCACGTCCCTCGATGATGATGTTCCCCTTGTAAAGAATCATATGCACCACGCCGTCTATCACCTCCTGGCTCTTGTCCATGGCAGCCTTCAGGAACTCCATCTCGGGCGAGAACCAGAACCCGTTATAGACCAGCTCGGCAAACACCGGGGCAAGCATGTTGCGCAGGCGCATCACCTCGCGGTCCATGGCTATACCTTCAATGTCCTTGTGAGCGGCATAGAGGATGGTTGCCCCGGGAGTCTCGTATATTCCCCTTGATTTGATTCCGACGAACCTGTTTTCCACCATGTCAAGGAGACCTATTCCGTTGGCACCGCCAAGCCTGTTGAGATAGGTAAATAGCTCAAGCGGGTCACTGTAGCTTGCACCGTCATCCTTGTTGGTCACATTGACCGGTATCCCGTCTTTAAAAGTGATTGAAATATGTGTCTCCATATCAGGCGCATCCATTGGCATCACCATCTTCTGAAGGATATCCTTCCCGGCGAAGTAGAGCGGATCCTCAAGGATACCTGCCTCATGGCTGATATGCATCAGGTTGTCGTCCTCACTGTAGGGCTTGGAGATGGATGCCTTGACCGGGATGCGGTGACCGGCAGCATACCTGATCATGTCTGACCTGCCCTGGAACTGCGAAAGGAATTCAGCATCCTTCCAGGGTGATATAACCTTGATATCAGGTTTAAGGGCATAATAGGCAAGCTCGAACCGTACCTGGTCATTCCCCTTACCGGTTGCGCCGTGGGCGACATAATCAGCCTCGTATTCTATGGCAGCCTCAATCTGTTTCTTCGCGATCAGCGGACGTGCCAGCGCAGTCCCGAGGAGATAGCGGTCTTCGTAAACAGCGTTTGCCTTCACTGCCTGGAAAATATAATCAGTGACGAATTCCCTTTTCAGGTCCTCAATAATCACGGAGGAGGCCCCTATGGCAAGGGCCTTTTCGCGAACTGCCTCGAAATCATCATTCTGTCCTACGTCGGCCACGTAGGCAATTACTTCGTATCCTTTGTTGATGAGCCATTTGAGTATCACGGAGGTATCGAGTCCCCCGGAATATGCAAGCATTACTTTTTTCATTCTGTTCTCTGTTATTTAATTTCTGACTGGAAAATTGTGCGGAGGCACTCTTCAACTGCCTCGTTGCTGATGTTGTCACGCGGGATAAGCAGGATTGTGTCGTCACCGGCAACTGTTCCTGCGATTTCGTAACGGCCGGCTCGGTCTATCCTGATGGCTACTGCTGATGCAAATCCCGGCGGGGTGCTGATAAGCAGAAGTCCCCTTGCCCATGTCATGCCGGTAATTGCAGCCGCAGTGCTGCCCGGAACCGTCTCAGCAGCCTCCTCCCTGCCTGTGGGTAGAATATAGCGGTAACCCCCGCTGCCGTCAAATCCCCTGCTGATACCCAGCTGCCTTAAATCGCGGGAGAGTGTCGCCTGCGTACACTTCATCCCTGTGCCCTCCA
>MTKX01016828.1_pt2 | contig 14040 bp, 17 predicted proteins | sample 1042771 | NCBI WGS metagenome assembly MTKX01 (sample SAMN06212183, study PRJNA360534) | anaerobic digester metagenome | biome: Wastewater treatment plant; material: sludge; isolation source: anaerobic digester fed with sludge from wastewater treatment plant | place: Denmark: WWTP Randers ... | reverse complement strand
CGAGCCCAGCGCTTCCTGGATTTCAACGGCTTTTCGCGGCGAGAGGAAATGCTGGGACCCGTCGATGTGGGAGCGGAACATCACGCCTTCCGGCCCGATTTTGCGAAGCGCGGCCAGCGAGTAAACCTGGAATCCGCCGCTGTCCGTGAGGATCGGCCCCGGCCAGTTCATGAAAGCATGAAGGCCTCCCAGCCGGCGAACGGTTTCATGCCCGGGGCGCAGATAGAGATGGTACGTGTTGCCCAGGATCATTTGAGCGCCGCATTGCCGAAGATCTTCGGGGCGGAGAGACTTTACCGTTCCCTGCGTGCCGACGGGCATGAAGGCGGGAGTCTCCACCGCGCCGTGAACGGTGGTGATTTTTCCAAGCCGGGCGCGGCTTTGCGGGTCTTTTCGGATCAGTTCAAAAGCAAAAGGCATGAAATTCATCCTATATAATCAGCATGCAGTCGCCGTAACTATAAAACAAATAACGGTTTTTAACGGCGTGTTCGTAGGCCTGCCGTATCAGATTTGCTCCGGCAAAGGCCGAGACCAGAAGCAGCAGGGACGACCGGGGCAAATGAAAATTGGTCAAAAGCCCGTTCACCCTTTTAAACCTGTAGCCCGGGTAAATAAAAAGGCCGGTTTCGCCGGAGCCGGCCGAAAGACGACCGTCCCGGTCCGCCGCGCTCTCCAGCGTTCGGGCGGACGTGGTGCCCACCGCGATCACCCGTGCGGCCCGGTTGATGATGGCGGCGGATTCGGCGCTGATTTCATAAAATTCCGAATGCATGACGTGCTCTTCAACCTGCTCGGTTTCAATCGGCAGAAACGTGCCCAGACCGACGTGCAGCGTGACGGGCGCTATTTGAACGCCTTTGGATTGCAGGGCATTCAGAATGCCCGGTGAAAAATGCAGGCCGGCGGTCGGCGCGGCGATGGAGCCGGGCGTTTTCGCGTAAATGGTCTGGTAGCGCCGGCGGTCGTCCGTTTGATCCGGATCCGCGCTCTTTTTTCTTTTGATGTAGGGAGGAAGAGGCGCCCGCCCGAAACGTTCCAGGTAGTTTTCAAAACCGCCTTTTGCGCAAAAGGTCATCAGCCATTTTTTGTCGGAAATCCTGGAGACGACCAGCGCCTCGCAGGAATGCCCGAGGTCGATGACGTCCTGTTCTTTCATCCTCTTGGCCGGCCGGGCCATAACCTCCCATGACTGGGCCTCGCCGTTCGTTTCTCTGCGTGTGAGGAGCAAGAGCTCCAGGATCGCGCCGGTCGCCTTTTTGCCGTAGATTCTGGCCGGAATGACTCGGGAATCATTGATCACGAGAACATCGTCTGGTTCCAGATAGTCCGGCAGGGCGGCAAACAGGTCATCCTCGATGGTTTTGGCGCCGCGATCAATTTTCATCATGCGCGAGGCGTCCCTTTGCGGACGCGGGTGCTGCGCGATGAGCTCTTCGGGAAGAGAGTATGAAAAATCCTTTACCTGCATCGTTTCCTTCAAGAGTCGAAAAAGTTCAGGCAAATAATCAGAATCCGCCGGGGCTGTCAATGAAAACCGTCAGCGCCTTCCGAAATAAAGCAGAATCAGGCCCAGCGCTATGGCGCAAATGCCCGTGATGCGCAGCGTGTTTTCCGGCAGCTCCGAGATCTTGACCAGATAGATTTTCATTTTTTCCGGGAAAACCAGATAGGGAAGGCCTTCAACGATAAAAACGATGCCCATGACGCAAAGAAAATAATCCAATCCTCAGATTCCCTTCTGTTTGGCTTCGTTCCAGATCGAATCCAGCTCGGCTTGCGTTGCCTCAGAAGGCGAGCGGCCGAGGGCGGCAAGCCTCTGTGTCATGTAAGACCAGCGCCTCACAAATTTATCCGCGGCGCCGGCGGCCGCCTTTTCGGCGTCCACGTTGAGAAAGCGGCCGAGATTCACCAGCGTGAAAAAGAGATCGCCCATTTCTTCTTCGATTTGAAATTCGTTTCCCTGTTTCCGCGCTTCCTCAAGCTCGACCAGTTCTTCTTTTAATTTGTCCAGAACCGCGTTCGCGTCCGGCCAGTCGAAGCCGAGGCGGGAGGCGGCGGACGATATTTTATGCGCCCGCTTCAGCGCCGGCACCGAACGGGGAATGCCGCCGAAAGGATTCTCGCCGGGCGCCTGGCCGCCGCGCTCCTTCTTTTTGATTTCCTGCCAGTTGTCCTTTACATCCTGTACGGATTCAACCTTCACGTCGCCGAAAACATGCGGATGCCGCCGGATCATTTTTTCCCGAATGCCCTGCATGACGTCCGACAGGGAAAACTCGCCCGCTTCGGCCGAAATTTCGGCGATAAACAATATCTGGAAAAGCAGATCGCCCAGCTCTTCCTGAATGTGCGCCGGATCATCTTCGGCCAGCGCGTCCATCACCTCATAGCATTCGTCCAGCAGATATTTTCCGATGTCCTGCCTTGTCTGCTTCCGGTCCCAGGGGCAGCCGTCCGGCGCGCGCAGTCTTTGGATCAGCGCGACAAGCTCCTGCAGTTGTGTTTGGGTCTGGTTCATGATCACGATGGAAGGGGCCACTCGCCGCGCGCCTCAAGGACTTCCCTGAAAGCGGCCAGCGCTTCATTGACGGCCGGCATGCCGGCGTAGGTTGCCGTCTGAAAGAAAATTTCGACCAGTTTCTTCGGATCGCAGCCCACGTTCAGGGCGGCGTTGGCGTGGACCTTCAGCTCGTCCCGGGCCTTGAGCGCGGCCAGCATCGCGCAGGCGGCCATCTGTCGCTCCTGAATCGTCAGGACCTCGCGCGAATAGAGGTTCCCCGTGATGAAGCGCGAAAAATCATTGGCCAGCCCGCGGTCAAACTCGCGCCACAGGGAATAGGGGCGCTCCAGTTTGGCGCCGCCGGAAAAAAGTTTTTCCGCCGTTTTCTGCGTTCTTTCCCTGATATCCTGATCCGACATGTTGCCTCCCGGGCTATTTGACGATGAAAACGTCTCTCTGCCTGTCCTGAAAATAAACATGGTTGTACTGCGAACTGTTCATGCGGGCGAAAAAGTTCTCCCCGTTTTCGCGGCATTCGGGGCAGCAACTGTTGGGCAGAATGACCGCGTAGATTCTCTTGCCCGTGTCGGCGGCCGAGTCGATCATAACCACCCCTCCGCATTGGTCGCAGACCCGGACGGTTTCGGTTTGCTTCTCCCAGATGTTGTCCGTGTCGTAGTAAATGTTCTTTTCACGGCGAATGTAGGCGGCGGAGCCGGTGACCTGCTTCTTCAGGTTTTTCTTTTTCTTGAACAGGGTCATAACATTCCGGGCTTCCTCCTCGATCAGCCGGGTAATTTCCGGCGACTGGCGGATGCGCTGGGCGTCGTAATCCGGCTCGCGAACCTGGCTGAAGTCCAGTCCGGCCATCGCCAGAATGATCCCCACGTTGACGTAGGGCAGGGCCTTTTCAATGGAGTAGCCTCCTTCCAGCACGGCAATGTCGGGCGCGAGTTTTTCGTTGAGCAGCGCGTACCCCTGGGCGCTGAAGCTCATGTTCGTGATCGGGTCGCTGTAATGATTGTCCTGACCGGCGGAGTTGATGATGATCTCGGGCTTGAATTCCTCCAGGATCGGAAGGATGACGTTGTCCAGCACAAAAAGGAAACCTTCATCCGAGGTGCGCGGGGGCAGCGGAATGTTGATCGTCGCGCCCAGCGCGTTGGGGCCTCCGAAATCGTCGGTGAAGCCCGTCCCGGGATAGAGCGTTCTTCCGTCCTGATGGATCGAAATGCAAAGGACATCCGGATCGTTCCAGTAAATATCCTGCGTGCCGTCGCCGTGGTGGCAGTCCGTGTCCACGACGGCGATCCGTTTGATCCCGAATTGATGGCGGATATGTTCGATCATCACGGCTTCGATGTTGATGTTGCAGAACCCCCGCGCTCCGTGGGCGACCAGCATGGAGTGATGGCCGGGCGGCCGGACCAGGGCAAAGGCGTTGTCCACTTCCCCGGACAAAACTTTTTTCGCTGCGGTAATCGCGCCGCCCGCGGAAATCAGGTGAGAACTTGTGGTCAGATTTTGCGGGTTCGGAACGCAAATATGGCAGCGGTTGATGTCGGCGTAGGTGGCGATGTCCGGTTTGTATTCCACGATGTTGGGGAAATCCAGCAGGCCTTCTTCAAACACCTGGTCCTGCGTGTAGAGCAGCCGTTCTTCACGCTCCGGATGGTTGGGGGAAATGGCCCAGTCAAAGGCCGGGAAAAAGATAAGACCCGTTTTCTTCAATTTTTTAGACATCGTTTGCCCTTTCAGCGCCGGCGGAGATCAGGCCGGGTTTTATCTGAACCTTGACGCGGATGTTTTTCCCCGTCGTGTAATAATCACGAACCATGTTGAATTCCTGGGATTCGGTGACTTCCATGATGATGTCTTCGGGCCGGGCGCCCATGCCGGCGGCTTTTTCGCGCAGGGTCGCTTTGCCGACTTCGACGGCGTCCGCCAGCGCGAAGCTGCGGGGAATACTTTGCAACCGCCCTTCTTCCGAGATGATCAGCTCCCGTTTTTCCGTGTCCGCCAGGATGGTGACTTCCGCCGTCGTTCGGGCCAAAGCCACGCCCAGCGCGTTGGAAACCTCCGAGTGCTCCGGAATGGAATAGGGATAGCCCAGATTCTTCGCGATGAACGGGGCGACCGCGGCCGGTCCGCCCGCGACGTACAGGATTTTCGGCTCTATGATTTTCCCTTCCAGAAGCTCATGGATGGTGTAAACCGGTTTGTTGTTGATCTCGGCCATGATCTCCCGGACATGGTCCGAAATCAGGGCGGCCATCTTTTCAATAATGGCGACGGCCGCATCCTGGACAGTCATGTGAAGCTTCTGGGCCAGAGGGGTGATCGCATCCAATGCTTTTTGCCTGTCGCCGAAATCGACAATGCCTTGCACGATCATGGCGTCCGTGGGCGTCGGAAACGGCCCGCCCAGGGCGGCGGCCGGCCCTTCGCGCTGCGGTCCTATCTTCAGATGGCCTTTTTCAATTTGCACAACGCTGTCGCCGCCCAGCCCGATCGATTTTGTGTACAATCCCCGAATCAGCGTTTTGCGTCCGTTGATGGACACGCCGGAAGGTTCCAGAAGGGGGACTCCGTCGGCAAAAACGGAAATGTCCGTCGTCGTGCCGCCGATGTCCAGCGCCACGGCGTCTTCCTTCATGCGGGCCGTTGCCAGAACGCCCATGATGCCGGCCGAGGGTCCGGAATGAATGGTCTGCACGGGGCATTCCATGGATTTGCCGATCAGGATAGTGCCGCCGTCGGCCTTCAGAATGTAAACGGGAATATCCGCCCCGATCTTTTCGATGAATTGCTGAACATCCTTTACGAAGCGCTGATAGATGTCGTGAATGGCGGCGTTGAGATAGGTGGTGGCGATGCGTCGCGGAAAATTAAGCTGCCCCGAGAGCGTGTGACCCAAAGAGATATGCCTGGAGTTATTCTGCAGCAGTTCGGCCGCGTCCATTTCCTGCTGCGGATTGCGGCTGGAAAATTTGCCGACAATTCCGATGTCGCGGATTTGTTTCCGCGCTATTTCGTCGCTGATCTCATTCATCTGCCGGCTGTTCACGTTCTTGACGGGAATGCCCCGGTGATTGATGTATCCTCTGGCAAAATACACATCCCCGCCCAGGTCCAGGGTTTCCGGCGACAGGCCGGGGCCGCTCAGCAGAACCATGGCCACACGGCTGATTTTCTCCTGGACAATCGCGTTGGTCGAGATCGTGGTGCTCAATACGATCCGGTCAATATTATTGATGTTCTCGCCGGAAATCAGCTTTTGGGCCGCTTCCAGAAGCGAGGCCATGATATTTGCCGGATTCGTGAGGACTTTCGCTTTCCTGATCAGTTGATAATTATGGACCAGAACTGCGTCTGTGTGGGTTCCGCCGACGTCAATACCAAGTATCATTGCAGCGTCCTTTGGGATCATTTTTGGGGTTATATATATGTTTAAATATCTCTTGACAAGGCAAAAAAAAGGCGTAATGTCACGCACCGGAACACATAGTGTGCTTGCACACTAAATATTTGAAAGGAGGAAATGTCTAATGAAGAAGGTATTGGCCATTTTTGTTAGCGTGCTTTTCTTGGCTTCTTTGTCTCTTGCGGCAGTAGGATGCAGCAAGCAGGAAGAACCCGCACCGGCTCCTGCGGTTGAAGCTCCCGCAGCGCCTGCGGCTCCGGCAGCAGAAGCCCCGGCAGCACCCGCGGCTCCGGCAGCAGAAGCTCCGGCAGCAGAAGCTCCGGCCCCTGCACCGGCAAAATAATCAGATAATCAATTGCAGGATTATAGAACCGGGGAACCTTGCCAACGCACAGGTTCCCCGGTTTTTTTATTCAGTGCGGTCATTCGGCGTTTGCGCTGCCCGAATGCCATGAGTTTATCCCGACGCTGGCTTGCCCATTACCCCGGACCCCGCAGGGAACCGCCGCGACCGTTCCCTACGCCTCATGGTTCAACAGGCTCACCGCTTGCCAGTCTCACCATGACACCCCTTTTTGTCCGGCGTGGCTAATCATTTAAAAATGTGTTATAAAAACGGCGAAAAAATAATTTAATGGAGGTGAACCAATGGCGGAAAGAGATTGGAATTTGGTGAAAGCATTTGTGGTTGGCGGCCTGATTGGCGCGGCCATCGGCATTTTGTTTGCGCCGAAAAGCGGAAAAGAAACACGTCAGGATATTTCGTTGAAAGCCGATGAACTTCTGTCAAAAGCCAGAGAAGAGTATGAAAAAGCGTCTGAAAAAGGCAGAGCGGCCTATGAAGCGGCCACTGTTCGCGCAAGGGAACTTGAAGGGCTTGCCAGGGAAAAAGCGGGGGAAATCAGCGAAAAAGTCAGTGAGCTGGCCGCTCAGAGCACCGAGAAACTAGCGGAGGGTTCCGGCCGCTTAAAAAAAGCCTTTGACGCTGGCGTGGAAGCCTATCGTGAAGAAAAAAACAAAATCTGACTTCGTCGCAACAATATCGGGGGAGATAAACGATGGAAACCGGTTTAATTTTGATTGGCGTTGCCTTGCTGCTGCTGGTGATTTTCAGCATTCCGATTTTGTGGAAACTGTGGCGCGCCGCCAATGATGTTACGGTTACTCTTCAGGCTTTAAACGAGCGGCTGCCGGCCATTTTAAAAAACATGGAAGATATTTCCGCCAACATCAATGACTCGACGACGGCGATCAACGGCCAAGTCCAGAAATATTCAGCTACGGCCGAGCGCTTTCATGTGGTGATAAAGGAAGTCGCAGGCGGAATAGAGACGATCTCCCCGCTCATTCTTCACTCGCCGTTGTTTCAGAAAATTTCGGCGCTGATGCCCGTTATGAAAGGGGTAAGGGTTTTCCTGGATGTGTTGACCGGAAAGCAAAAGGGCTGATGCGCCATGGCCAGGATGACCTTTTCCAATAAGTGGGGCCGCGTTGCCGTTGCCAAAAAGCCTCAGGCTGCGGACGCGAAGAAATCCGTAGAAGACGTGGTTCGCAAAATGAAAAGCGCCGCCGGGGCTCCCGGAGGCGAGGACTACCGTGAAAAGTCGCTCGCCATTCACGGACTGGTTTGCGCCCGCTGCGGCCGTGAGTTTTCCGGCGCCAGCCGGCAATTGCTGACCGTTCACCACAAGGACGGCAATCATCACAACAATCCCCCGGACGGCAGCAACTGGGAAAACCTCTGCGTTTACTGTCACGAGGACGTCCACAGCCGGGAAGTGCTGGCGGATCAACTGGGAGACAAAGTGTCCGGCCGGGACGTCAGCCTGGTCTACGGCGGGTCTTCCCCGGCGGTGTCGGAATCCTCCGGCCTGCTCGCCCAGAAATTACAACAGGCCCTGCAGAAGAAAAAATAAGTGATTAGCGAAGAAGGATTTTGGTGTTGGCGGTTTCTTTGACCAGTTTGTCGCCCACGGATGTTCCGCAGTACACGCAACTGTAGTCGTACTTGTCCCCTTCGGATAAAACCAGCAGCAGGCGTTTGCGCACCGGAACGGCCCGCCCGCACTGCGGACAGAACAATTCCGTGGCGTCAAAATCTTTGTAGGATGGTTTCATTCGAAAACAACTCCCTTATTCTCTTTACAATGCAGGGCGGGTCGCTTGTGACCTCGTGCCACCTTTAGGTGGTCAGGTTATCAGACCCGCTTGACCGGCTCACCTGAAGGTTCGCCCTACATTCATTAGGATTGTCGCACCTGAAGGTTCGCCCTACGTTTTGAGAATCTTTTCGTTACGATTTCCGATAATGTTTTGTTATGGAAATCACTTCAACCTCTTTACCCAGATACACGAAAAGGGCGCGATATTTTTTATCGAGACGAAAGGAATAGATGGCTCGATGTCTTGGTTCAAGCAACTCCGTATTTAAGGAGGCATGGAAAGGGTTGTTTTCAAAAAGGGATTTTGCTTTCACCCATTTCTTCCAAAGTCCATGAATATTGATATATTCTTGTAAATCTGGACGTAATTCGGCGATCTTTGGCATAGGCTTTACCTGTAGACGGATGATTTTTTTAAACCTGCCTCCATTTCGGTTAGAAATTCCTTTTCATACAGATCCGTTTTGGCAAAATCAGCCATAATCGCCGTCAATTTGTCTTTTTTGAATTTTTGCAAAGAAGGAGCAGGGCGTTCTATCCTCGACAACAATTTCTTCCTGTCGGCCGCGCTGAGAGAATCAATCACCTTCACCAGGGTTTCGAGGGGAATATCTAATTTTCTCGTGACGGTTTCTTTTAATGTTATCTGCGGCATGACAAAACCTCCTTTTGACGACAGTATAGCAGATCAGCCTGAATGGTCAAGCGTCACAGGCGCACCTGAAGGTGCGCCCTACATTACGATCTTTCCTTTCCTGCACAATTCAGGTTGGGTTTGTAGGGCGGGTCTTCAGACCCGCTTGACCGGCGCACCTGAAGGTGCGCCCTACATTCATTAGGATTGTCGCACCTGAAGGTACGCCCTGCGGTTATGAGGACGATGGGGCAATTATTCCTTTTCCGGGATTTTTTTCCATTCCTCAAGCCAGACGGCCGCTTCGCTGTCGCTGGGCGCGCGCCAGTCGCCGCGCGGGGAAAGCGATCCGCCCGAGCCCACCTTGGGGCCGTTGGGCACGCAGGATCGCTTATACTGGGACGTCTTGAAAAATCGCATCAAATACACATGCAGCCACTTCTTGATTTCCCGCAGGCTGTACGCGTTTTGCTTTTCAGGCGGAACATCCGGCCATGCGCCGCGGGTTTTATCCCTCCAGGCCAGCCAGGCCAGAAAGGCAACTTTGGTTGGCAGGTAGCCAAAGCGGGTAATATAAAAATTGATGAAATCCTGCAGTTCATAAGGCCCGATGGCTTCTTCCGTTTTCTGATGCGGCTGTCCGTTGTCGTCGCCCGGGATCAGCTCCGGCGAAATTTCTGTTTCCAAAACCTCCAGCAGAATGCCGGACACCTTTGGTGAAAACTGATTCGTCTGCGCCGCCCAGCGGATCAGGTATTGAATCAGCGTTTTCGGCACGCTGGCGTTGACGTTGTAATGCGACATGTGGTCGCCGATTCCGTAAGTGCTCCATCCCAGCGCCAGTTCGCTTAAGTCCCCGGTGCCGACGACCAGAGCGTTTTTCATGTTGGCCAGTCGGAAAAGATGCGCCGAGCGCTGTCCGGCCTGGACGTTTTCAAAGGCGATGTCGTACACTTTTTTCCCGCGGGCGAAGGGGTGGTCAATATCCTTCAGCATCTGGAGGCAGGCGGGTTTGATGTCCACTTCGTTGGCTTCCACGCCCAGCGCTTTCATCAGGCGCAGAGCGTTGCGGTACGTTTTGCCGGATGTTCCGAAAGCGGGCATCGTGTAGGCCTTGATCCGCGTTCGCGGCAGTCCCAGCAGGTCCATGGTTCTGGCCGCCACGATCAGCGCGTGCGTGGAATCCAGACCCCCCGACACGCCGATCACCAGATTGGAAATGCCGGAAGATTTCAGCCGCTGGGCCAGTCCCTGAACCTGAATGTTGTAGGCTTCGAAGCAGCGCTGGTCGCGCTTTCCCGGGTCGGCGGGGATGTAGGGGAAGCGTGGAATGTCGCGATCCGGAAGGATTCGTCCGCGGGGGGATTCCAATTCAAATTCGATTCTACGAAACGCCTGAAGGTTTTCCCGATGGTCTTCGGCGTTCCGTCCGAACGTGGTCAGCCGCATTCGGTCCTGCGCCAGTCGGTCCAGATCGATGTCGGCCAGAATCATCTGCGCCGATGTGGAAAACCGCTTTGATTCGGAAAGCAGATTGCCGTTTTCATAAATCATCGCGTGCCCGTCCCACGCCAGATCCGTGGTGGATTCGCCGAAGCCCGCGTCCGCGTAAAGGTAGGCCGCGACGCAGCGTGCGGACTGATTGGCAATCAGTTGATGGCGATACTCCGATTTGCCGACCGTAATGTTGGAGGCGGACAGATTGCCGATCACCGTCGCTCCGGCCATTGCCGCGAAGCTGGAAGGCGGAACCGGCACCCAGACATCCTCGCAGATTTCAAAAAACAGCCGAAGGGTTTGATGATTGGCGGCCTGGAAAATCAGATTCGCTCCGAAAGGAATGTCCTTTTGCCCCGCCAGAGAAACGGTAGTCGCCAGCGCTTGCGAAGCCGGCGAAAATTGCCTTCCTTCGTAATATTCGCGGTAATTCGGCAGATAGGATTTTGCGGCGATCCCGAGAATTTTGCCCCGGTAAAAAACCACCGCGCAGTTGAAGAGCCGGCAATCCACCCGCAACGGCGCACCTACCGCCCAAACCAGATTGATTTTGGAGGACGCTTTTTTGATTGCGGCGAGGGCTCCTTCAACGCTCTTCAGCAGGGCGTCCTGATGAAACAGATCCTCGTTGGAATAAGCGGAAATTCCCAGCTCCGGAAAGATGGCCAGCGTCGCTTTTTGCCGGGCCGCTTTTTGGGCCAGCTCGATGGTTTTCTGCGTATTGAAGGAAACATCGGCTACTTTTACTTCCGGAACGCAGACGGCGGCGCGGACAAATCCGTGATTGTACAAATTGAAGAAGCCATTCGCTTTCCCGGCGGCCATCGATTTATCCTTTCTCGACATAGGCGTAGGCGCTGTGGTTGTGGATGCTTTCAAAGTTTTCCGCCTCGATGCTGTACCAGGTGAAGTTGCTGTCCGCGTTCAGCCTCACCGCCACGCTGCGGACCAGATCTTCCACAAATTTCGGATTCTGATAGGCCTTTTCCGTGACAAACTTTTCATCCACGCGCTTGAGCAGGGAATATACCTCACCGCTTGCCGAATCTTCAACCATTTTTATCAGATCCTCGATCCAGAAAAACTTTTTAAACCGCACTTTCACGGTCACCATGCTGCGTTGATTGTGTGCGCCGAACGCGCTGATCTCCTTGGAGCAGGGGCAAAGCGTGGTCACCGGGACGACAACGCCCACCAGAAAGTCCGTCTTGTCGGCGCTGTTTTCGCCGGCAAACAGGCAGCGGTACTCCATCATGCTTTTGGCTTTGGAGACGGGCGCCATCTTTTTTAAGAAATAGGGAAATTCGATCTCCATGTGCGCGGACTGCGAGCGAAGCCTCTGGCGCATCTTTTCCAGAATCGTCTGAAACGTCTTGATATTGATCTGTCCCCGAAAATCGTTCAGCACTTCCACAAACCGGCTCATGTGCGTGCCCTTGAAATGATGGGGCAGGTTGACATACATATTGATCGTGGCGTTCACCGGCTGCGTGCCGCGTTCGCGGTCCATCACGATGATCGGGTATTTGATGTTTTTCACCCCGACCTTTTTGATGTCGATGTTCCGGGAATCTTTCTGGTTTTGAATGTCAATCATAATAAAAAAGGCTATGGGCGATAGGCGATAGGCGATGGGTACACCGCTCGCCGTTCATTGATCCTAAATCTTTTTCCCTATCGCCTCTGGCCTATAGCCCCTCGCCTTTCTGTTCACTCGTCGCTCTTCACTCGTCACTGTAACTCACTGCCGAGCTTTCCGACTCCCATACCTTTACGCGCAGCACTTTCACCGCATCGCCTTTTGCCTGTTTTTGCATCTCCTTGTAGATATAGCGCGCGATGTTTTCCGATGACGGATTTGTGCCCGCGAAAAAGGGAAGGTCGTTCAGGTGCTGATGATCCATCCGGTCGAGAATCTCCTTAAGCCATTTTTTAACCAGACGGAAATCGATCAGAATGCCTTCCGCGTTTAACTCGCGGGCGCCCACCGTCACTTCCACCTTGAAGTTATGCCCGTGCAATTCCTCGCATTTTCCGCCGATTTNNATTTTCCGCCGATTTCGGCAAGCAGGTGCGCCGCGGAAAATGATTTGATAATCGTAACTTCGTACATTCCGTTCCCTCGAAACTTTTAGGGGTTTCTATCATACTTTGTTGTTTTGTGTCAGCTATTTATTGAGAATTACCAGAAGGCCGAATAAATGTCTGGAAAAAAAGTGCCGATAAGAGCGGCAATATTTTTAATCGATTTCTTTGATGGATTCCCTGTATCTTCTTCCTTAAATGTTCTTGACATGCAGGATGTCGCTAAATATACTTCATTACACAAATTCGAGATGGCAAAAGGTGCATAAATCGTAAAAAGAAAAAATTACGATTTTTTTACTAGATCATTAAAGGTGAACAGGCCATGGAAGCTTTGCGAAAAATATATCGGCAATTGCCAGATACGCTGAAAATGCCCAAGAGCTTGCAAAATCGGCGAGTGGAAGTAATACTGTTGCCACTTGACACAGAAAATAGTGCGCGGGCTAATTCCAATACGGCTATCTCGCCGCTTTCCCGCTTTGCTGGGGCCTGGGCTGGCGATCTTTTGGTGAGGGAAGACCAAGGTACATATGAGGTCCGCGAGGAATTCAATTGATTTATCTGCCAGATACAAATGCGGTGATCCGCTTTTTAAATCCAGGGCAAAACCCGGTAAAGGATCATTTTCTTTCGGTTGACTTTTTAGACATACGGCTCTGCTCTGTTGTTAAAGCAGAACTTTACTAGGTGCAATGAAAAGCAGCCGTTCCACCGATAATCTGGTTCTGCTGGATGAACTTTTTTCCAATCTTGATTCACTTCCCTTTGACGATGATGCCGCCAGAAAATATGGCGAAATACGTTCAGCGCTCTCCCGATTGGGAAAACCAATCGGGCCAAATGATTTGATGATTGCGGCTACTGCTCTTGTTCACGGGGCTGTTTTGATTACCCACAATACAAGAGAGTTTTCGCGGGTGGAAGGTTTGCAGATTGAGGATTGGGAAGAAAGTTGACGTAAAAAATCTTGTCGAACTCGAAAAGCCGTTGCGGCCTCATCAATGATCTGTTTTGCTGATAATCCTCATTTTTGCTTTCAGTCATGCCTTTCAAGTACTATGGTGCAGCCTCAGCCCTTCAATTCATTCTCTTCCATCTTCTGCCAATCTGAATCGATATTAATTTTACCGCTAAGGGCGACAATATTTTCAATGGATTTCTTTTCGATATACTCCCTGATGGATAATTCAATGGCTTTAGTTCTCGATTTTGCCTTTGTCATGTCCAGGAGCTCTTCCATAAGATCATCTTGTATGTTAACTGTCGTCCTCATAATATTCTCCTGTGAACATACACTTTCGCTTAAATCATACATGATTATTCTTTTATTTCAAGATGTCGATCCCTTCATGAAACCGCTTATTGCTCATCACGTCGTTGCTATCCACCATCACCCATCACCCCTTTCCCATTACCTATTGCGGTTAAATTGACTTCTGCCCGGTGAAAATGCCCCGTTTATTGGCCTGATTTCCTGTTTTTATGAGGAGTTGCATTATGAATAATTTTATAAGACCATGATATTGATATGGAAAATGAAAAATATTTCTATCTGGCATATCCATTGCTTTTATTTCACCCGCAATGAATGAAGTATTTACAGAAAACACGCAGGAGGTGAAACGGCAAAAAATTAATTATTGAAAAAAACATAGTCATTATGTTAGTGAATACAGCAACAAGAAACCAAATTGAAACGTAATTTTAAAAGAGGAGGGTTACCATGTTAAAG
>MTKX01002943.1_pt1 | contig 14043 bp, 11 predicted proteins | sample 1042771 | NCBI WGS metagenome assembly MTKX01 (sample SAMN06212183, study PRJNA360534) | anaerobic digester metagenome | biome: Wastewater treatment plant; material: sludge; isolation source: anaerobic digester fed with sludge from wastewater treatment plant | place: Denmark: WWTP Randers ... | reverse complement strand
TTTTAAGTTAGGTGGTCAATTTTATACCGCCATAAGTGGACAATTTTGCACCGCCATTGACAATGTTAAAGGACACTATAGAAATGGCCACTGGGTAAGTGCCCATTATAGGAAAAAACCAGGTTGCGATTGACGTGAAGCTGGTTAGTGCCTTAGTTGCTTTGCTCTTGATTTCACTGGCTTCTGGAACACCAGATGAAGCCTATGGCAGTTCGATCCTAGGAGCTGGTGGAGTTAGCTAGCCAGTACTTTTAAGTAAAATGTCAAAGCATTTGATTTCTTATTAAAGAAGGTGTTGAATTGAAAATAGACCTGTCTTTAATCTTGGGGCTTGCAACTATAATAGCTATTTGCGGTTGTATTGGAGGGGATAACGATTCTTCTTTCGAGTCTATGGAAAAAGAAGTATCAGAGGGGCCTATCAATGAGACTTTAGGGCCTTATGCGATCAGTATTAAAGCCAAAGGTTTTGCTGTAACTGAAAAGAACACGACAACAGGTAACCCTTATTATCTCACGCTCATGGAAATCGGAAAGAAGAACCAGCTTGTTATAGGGTTAAAGGAAGAAATAAGACCAAATGAATCAAGCGATAGGTACAATTCTCTGATGTCTTCTCTTGGCATGATGGCCTCTGACCTTGGCTTGTTTAAATCTGGGGCTGTGAGAAACTGGGTTAATCGCATCTACATTCGAGGAAATGAAGCCTATATGGGCTCACGAAATAAGAAATATGAAGAATTCGATTATACCATACTAGCTTATTATCCTCTGAATGACACCAAGCTGACTGCTATCGGATATTTCCCGGACGAGCATAATAATCTATACAGTAAGAAATCGGAGCAAAGGATCCAAAATATCCTGAACCAGACACATGTAAGCAAAACGTGATTATTTCATACTTTTTTATTCACGATCTATTTAAAATCGATTTAAAAGCCACATCTCCTCCCTTGACGGGATTACCGGACCTGCCTGACGATCTCTCAGGCGGGCCTGGATGGCATGGTGGGGAGAAGGAATTAGCAGCCCTGCCCTAAGAACCGGAGCAAATTCGGGCGTTCAGAGATACCTGGGAGTTTGGGATTCATTCTTATCTGGCTTATCTGAGGGATAAGTTGCTTCTATTGAGACCGACGTACCGGATAGGACCGTGAAATGCTTCGTGTAATTAGTAACGAAAAATGCTTATATTTAGAGAATAACAAAACAAGGGCGTGGAAAATGTTTCTAATAACCTAAACGATGAAGCCGCTAAAAGGGCAAAACAAAATAGCAGATAGAAACGATAGAGATTTCAGGAGCATCAGCCAACTATCCCTGAAGCCCGGGGAAGAGGAGATCAAGAAGAAAGGCTGGTGGCAATTCTGGAAGAGGGATTAAATTGGACCCAAATCTAACTCAACCAATCATAAATGCTACAATAATCCAACCATCTGGAGGCTCAAATATCGCGCTATTGGCAGCCGCCATAGGTGCAGGATCCGCAATAATTGCCTCAATTGTAAGCAACCTAACATCTTACTACAATGAGAAAAGAAAGGCAGAACAGGAATTGCGGCAAAAATTAAGAGGTGAACGAATAGAATTATATAAAAAATTATTCAGAAAATTGTACTCCCTTGAAATAAAAAGGGAATATAAATTTTTTATAGCCCCCACCCTCATCGCTTATGATGAAGGTGGTAAGCCAAGTTCTAGGATAGATTATCTAAATGACAAAGAGCTATTACAATTGGACGAAAGAATGTGCCATCTCAGAGCAGAAATCGATTCAATTGTGAAAGAATTTGGGTGCGAATTAGAAATGATTGGGGATCTTAAAATTCCATTTTTATTAGGTGAATTATTTTATTTATCACATACAATTAAATTTAGCAAAAAAGACCTTAGCCCTACAGATATTCAGGATTATGATGAAGATACTCCCTTTTCCATTATCAAGGGAACCGGCCCGCTCGAATTTGACGATGAACCAGACGTAAGAGCTATTAAAATGGCCAACGTCTTTAATCAACTCAAAGAACTTACACGATCCGAATTAGTACCGATAGAGATTACACGCTCTGAACTATCAACTAGGGCGGAAACCGATGAATTCGATGGACTAACAGAACTCAAAGAAAAAAAATGGTGGCAGTTCTGGAAAGATGAAACAGGGAGAATAGTGGAAATAAAATGGTGGCAATTCTGGAAATGATTCGATGGCAGAAGAAGAGGCAGCAACCAAGCCAGCACCGAAGCAAACCGGACCGCACTTTATCCCAAAACTCAGAGGCAAGAAAGTGACCATCCGGTTAGTGACCGGAGGCCAACCAATTACCGGCATTCTGGAAGGCTATAACGCTTATGAGATCCTCATCAAGACGACCAAAGGGCAAATACTGGTATTCAAGCATGCTATAGCCATAATAGAGCCGGTGGACATGCCCAAATTGCAAGACTTCATGATAAGAGAATGACCCGCCCCAAAGGGATCAGAGATGGCCCGTCACAGTCTCCGAGAGATCGCATCTTATGGATACTCAGCAACAGCGGCGGCAAGATGGACCGGAGCAGGCTGCGAAGGTGCTCCGGGATGAGATATGCCCAACTTGACCCAATCCTCATAGAGCTATCCATGGAGAGAAAGATCAGGATAACCGGCGAAGTGGTATCATTAATATAAAGAACCGTTATTTTAATTTTTAAGGCTATGATTCTATGCTGTATGACCATTATATCCTTTCCAGTGGATAAAGTCCAAATTTGGGAATTCTGTAAAGGCAGAATAGAGATAGAGCCGATGAGAATGACAAGGCGAATGTGCGACACCAGGAGGAAAACTTTTCGCCTCTGACCCAGTAAGAAGAAGCAGAAGATTAAATCGAGCCGATCTGGTGGGATGGTACCTAAGCATATGATGGTTTCGGATGGCTGGCCGGATGGAAGTGTAGGCAGCATCCGGTTCCGATTCCGTCCAAAACATCGAGTCGTTAAGCAGGGCGAAGTATGAAACCAAGATAGGAAGTTGCTAATAGTCAATATTTTGACCATATATAGGCTGAAAAAACCCCAATAAACATCGACAAGAGAATTGTCCGGCGCCATATTCCAATCCAAAATTCATCTTTTGGTGAGAATTTTTTAATTTTTTGATCCTGGCTGGGAGGGGCTTTTTTTATGACGACTTTTGCCTGATTGTAAACATATCTAAGAATTGGGTAAATTATAAGGTAAAAAAAATTTTCTGGTACAGTAAGGAATTCCGAAAGCCATTTAAAAAATTCGAACTCAAAATACAGTTCATTAAGCATTATAATGGAGAACGATAGACCAATTATCGAAATTCTCTTGATTTCCCAAACATGGTTGAGTGAAGTACCCTTTAGATAGGCTTTTATTAAATCGTAAATAAGTTCTAAAGATAATATTATAAAAATAAAATAAAATAAAAGGAGAGACTTAGGAATTCCATAAAAAAAGATGACCCAAGAAAGAAGCTTCCGCAACTTAAAATTAGAGTGAATAAGCCACAAAGTGCGTCTAATGCTAAATTCCCACAAATAATTCGATCTCTATTAGTAGGTGTGCCTTTTATAGCATCTTTTAATCTAATTATAGGAAGAATCGATAAATTTAAAGCTATTACGAAAATAAAAATTGAGACTAAAATCAAGAATATAAAAATGAATAAAAAAACTATTAAAGGACCGACTCCAGGCCGCCAAAAAAGATCAAAGAGAAAGGGTATTTCCCAATTTAGAATGATGTCAGCATACCAATATATTATGTAAATCCCGAGAAGCAAAGAACCAATACTAGCCACGCCAAGGCGCACTTGATTAAGTATTGATCTGCTCATGGATGTAGATTCTATCTCTATTAAGTATTAAATTTAGGCTTGTTGATTAGTTTACATCGGATGGAAATACGATAATAGGGTATAAAGCCCTTATATGTCGGATAATAAGGTAAAGGTTACAACATTGATGGATGCTGAATTGGTTGTGTGGATAGATAAAGAGGTTGAAACAAGGCGTTTGCTTCGCGAACTCATGCTCTTGAATTTGCGATATCGCGATTGAAGAAAGACATAGAAGAGGGGCAGGCCTAAGCCTACCCTTGCATCTTCAATGGTGAGTTGAGATGCAATATGCGGTTAGACTGGGAAGGATAAATCTCTGACGAAACTAAGAGTGCAGCCATGCAGAAGGCCAGGAAGATGAAGGCGGAGGCTTATAGGATGTCTGGGATTAGTTCTATTAAATTTTATTCGACAATTATTATGTAGCATAACTCAAATGGAAAAGATGGTATAATAGCTTCGCGAATAGGATATGAATCGACAGGACATCTCTAAAACAACAATGAATTGTACCAGTACTTTAGTTTATACTCTCTCCAGTATGCACTTTTACCGATGCTCCTGCATTGAGGCTGAATTCAGGGAATGTATAGCTATGGTTGCCTTCGTCCTCCAATGTCCAGCCGGTCAGGCTCTGGGGGGCGGTGTCCTTGTTGGTGATCTCAATCCACTCACCATTAAGGTTCTCCTTCTCCGGGGAGGGGGCGGCAAAATTGACGCTCGTTATGGCGACACCTATGGCCTCGGCACCCTGCACCAGTGCTCCGCTCATTAAGAGCAGGGCTAGGGCGACTAAAGTTCCTGAAAGCATTCGCTTATTCATCATTCTATTTCACCTTCTTTGCTTATGATAGTAGTATTTTAGATCAGTCCTTCTTTAGATATATATAAATTTTTTCTAAAGATAGTTTGTTTAAAGTTAGCCTAAAAAGTAATTCTAATAAATATATTATATATGTTTAAAAGCAATGCATTCGTTTTACATTTAAAAATTATGGAATTAATGGGACAGCGGCACCTGCCCTCAGATCGAATAATTCGCCAGCAAAACCCGCCCCACCTCACCACAGCGCCGCTGACGGTCAGGAAGAAGAGTAGAATGGAAGAAGAAGAGAATGGGCATTCGATCCGGTTTCAATCCATAATGCTATTACTTTCGCCCCGCTTGGCTGACCTATATCAGCTACTAATACTACTCCTATAAATTGGAGACAGCCTTTCCCTTCGAGCTACTCCCTTTCGCGGCTGGCTCCATTCATCCCTTTAAAACAGGTCGGCTCAATGATGCTTTTTGCAGGATGGCGAATGCCGCTCGGCCCGATCTGATTGAGCGCCCTCCCGGCCATGCCGGCATCAGCGCCAATAAGGATTCCAGGATTAGCTTATTCCAATACAAAAAGGAGATGATCTCTCCTATGTGAAATTGGCTTAGCCCTCAAAGATATTCTGCCCTCTTCAAGAATTCGATCACATCTTTTTCGGATGGCAGATCGGTGCTTGCTCCGGGAGTCATAATATTCAGCGCCGCTACTGCTCCGGCGAATTTCACTGCATCCTGGGCGGAATAGCCCTTGAACCTGGCATGAATAAATCCCGCCGTGTAGCTGTCGCCTCCTCCGGTTGTGTCCAGGACATCTACCTTGTAAGCCGGCAGGCTGAAGATCTCATCTCCATCGGCAACCAGGGATCCTTTTACATCCATGGTGACAATCACAGTCTCCGCTCCCAGCTTCTGCAGCTCTTTTATGGCCGATCTCACATCATCTTCCCCGGTTATCCGGCGCGCCTCCTTGCCGTTCATGATTATGGCATTGCTGTTTTTCATGGCATATTTCAGGTCCTCGGGCCGGTGGGTGACCATGCTCATGCTGGGATTGGTCAGTATGAAAAGATCTCTTCTTTTTGCCTCCTGGACCGCTCTTCTCATAAGGCGGACGTTGTCCGGGCTGTTAAGGCTGGTCAGTATAAGTGCATCGATCCTGTCGAAGACCTCAGGATTGAGGTCTTCTTCTCCCAGCAGATCGTTCGCCCCCCGGCTGGTGAGGACCGTCTTCTCCCCTTTGACCAGAAAGACCAGGGACATGCCGGTAGAGCCTTCCTTGAGGGTCACATATTTTGTATTCACCCCGTGCACTCTCAGATTTCGGAGGGCCTCTTCGCCATAATCGCCTCGGCCTACAGATCCGAGAATATATGTGTTTGTGCCCAGGGTGGCCAGGTTAGCGGCCAGGTTATGCGCCGAGCCGCCAATATCCTGCTTGAGATCCTTCAATGTGATCTTGGTGTCAAAGGGAAAGCAGATGTTGCCATCGATAACCTTGAACTCATCAGAAGATGCAATCAGATCGATGATGATGCCGCCGACTACCAGCGCACCCTTAAAATTGCTGCCGTATTTTGCTGGGGACATAATCCAATGCAGTATTGCAGATAAATATAGCTTTCTTTGCTGGGAAACCATATAGCGGCTCTATTTATGATTTTGTTATAATCAAATTCCTCTTACTGGGGTGAGATCTTATCTATGCCCAAGGACCAGTAATCAATCCCCAATATGCCTGAAACGGCAGGATCCCGTCTCAAGCTTATATCGACAGATATATATTCTTTCAAAAGATTTATTGCTATTATGAGATTCATTCTTATCATTTTATCCTTCATTCTCGCATCGGCATTGCCGGTTCAATGTCAGGATACCGCACAAGATCTTCTCGACCAGGGAGAGGCTCTCAAGAATCTGGGAAGATATGATCAAGCGCTTCTGGCCCTGGATGAGGCAATTGAAATGGATCCCGGCAATTCCCGGGCCTGGAACCGCAAAAGCTCCGCTCTCGATATATTGGGCCGATATGATGAAGCCTTGCAGGCCTGTGATGAAGCGATAAGGCTTGATCCGGATTTTGAGGGTGCTTGGTGCAGCAAGGGCCTGGTTCTCATCAACCTGAGTCGATATAAAGAGGCGGAAATGGCTTTCGATGAAGCCATCCGGCTCAATCCTGAAAGCGGCCTGGCCTGGGCAGGTAAGAGCCTCGCTCTGGCCTATCAGGGAAAGCTATTCGGATCCATAGAGGCGCTTTATGATGCTGCCATAAGCTCAGATCCAGGCAATGCCAGTGCATGGCTGGGCAAAGCGGATCTCCTCTCAGGCATCGGAAAGTACCAGGAAAGCCTCAAAGCCTATGATGAGGCCATCAGACTGGATCCCGCTGCATCCGAGGCCTGGAACAGTAAAGGAGTGGCTCTGGACATGATGGGAAGATTCGAAGAGGGCATAGCTGCCTATGATCAGGCCATCAGCATTAATTCCAGCTATGTCGAAGCTTGGACCAACAAAGGTGTAGCACTTGCATTTCTGGGAAGGATGGATGAAGCCATAAAGTGCTATGAAGAAGCCATTCGGCTGGATAACAAATATGAATTGGCCTGGCATAACAAAGGCAATGCCCTCTATCAAACGGGCAGGTATTCTGAATCAATAGCAGCCTATGATGAGGCCATCCGGCAAAAGCCCGATTACGCTGAGGCCTGGAGCGGCAAAGGCTCGGTTCTGCTGGCCCTGGGCAGATATGAGGAGGCCATAAAAGCCAGCGATGAAGCCATTTTCCTCAATCCCAGCCTAGCCCAGTCTTGGAATAACAAGGGCAGCGCTCTTGGTGAGTTGGGCAGGCTGGACCAGGCACTTCCTTGCTTTGAGCAGGCCATTCAACTGGACCAGGGGTATGTCAAAGCCTGGATCAATAAAGGAATTCTGCTTCAAGCCCAGGGAAAGACAAGCGAAGCCGAATCTGCCTTTGCCATAGCTGCTGAGCTGACGGGTGGCCAAGAGCCATAGTCAACAAAGACTATTTTTCTATTTTCCATCCTCAAACTGCCGGCTGCTGCTGGCTGACGCAGTGCACTGCTCCCAGGCCCGCCACCATCTCCCGGCAGTTGATGCCCACCACCTTTCTCCCCGGGAAGGCCTCTTGGATTATCTGCAAAGCTTTGCCGTCGTTTTTGTCCCCGAAGACCGGGACCAGGACGGCATCGTTGCCGATGTAGAAGTTGGCATAGCTGGCCGGCAGCCGGCGCTCGCTGCCTACCGGCGCGGGCATGGGCAGTTTGATCACCTTGAGGGGGCGGCCTTCCTGGTCCGTCTCCCGGCAGAGAAGCTCATAGTTATGCCTGAGCAGCAGGTAATTCTCGTCCTCTGGGTCGTCTTCATAGGCACAGAGAACTGTTAAAGGATCGACAAAGCGGGCTATGTCATCCACATGGCCGTCCGTATCGTCCCCGGCTATGCCCTCCTTGAGCCAGATGATCTTGCTGACGCCCAGGTATTCCCTGAGGTAGCCCTCGATCTCCTCTTGGCTTAAAGACGGATTTCTATTTTCATGGAGCAGACACTGCTCTGTGGTCAGGAGGGTTCCGCAGCCGTTGACATCAATGGAGCCGCCCTCTAAGACTATGCCCGGCCTGAAAAGCCTGATCCTCAGGTCCTGGTTGATCAGATCGGGTATGGCGGCGTCTGCCATCAGCTCAGGATACTTCTCTCCCCAGGCATTGAAAATCCAGGATACCGCTGCCAGTCGGCCCTCGTCGGGCTCGCAATCTTCCCGGACCACAAAGGTGGGGCCATAATCCCTGAACCAGACATCTGCATAGCTGAGGATATGGAAGTGAATTCGTCCCAGATCGACCTTATCCCTCTTGAGCCGGTCTGCCACCTCTCCTCTCATCATCTCATCCCTGACCAGGAGGTTGACGATCTCGCTCTTATGGATGACCCGGATCATTGCAGCATAGGCATTTTCCACCGCCTCTATCTCCAGGAAGCTGTCCAGATCGTAGGGCCAGGCCAGCCAGATGGCCTCATGCTTATCCCATTCCGCTGGCATATGATAGCCTAAGGAGCGGGGGGTCTCCCCCGATCCCTTTGCCCCTCCCGTCGCCTCCCTCTCCCGTACCATCTCGATTAGGGGCCAGTAGAGGTCTGGGCGGCGGCAGCGGAAGAAACCCCAGCTCTCCCGAATCGCCTGGTTTTTGCTCAGGTCCAGCCGCACCACCAACACTTCTTCCTCGCTGCGGCTGGCTCGATCAAGGATTTTGCCGAAACAGTCGCAGACAAAGGAGCTGCCCCAGAAGACGAGGTCATCCTCCCGCCCCACCCGGTTCACTGCCGCTATAGAGATGCTGCTGGCAATGGCATGGCCTCTTTGCACCGTCTCCCAGGCATCATGCCAGTCGCCCTCCTCCGGCTCTTCCTGGCCTCTGATCCAACCTATGGCCGTGGGATAGAATATGATCTCCGCGCCGGCCAGGGCCGCCAGCCGCGCCGCCTCCGGAAACCACTGGTCAAAGCATATCAGACCGGCGATCCGGCCATAGCGGGTATCGTAAACCCGGATCTCCTCTCCGGGAGAAAAGTAGCTCTTCTCATAGAACAGGGGATCGTGGGGAATGTGCACCTTGCGATAGACCGGGAGAATGCTGCCGTCGGCATCGATCACCGCCAGGGAGTTGTAGAAACCGGCCTCGTCCTTCTCGAATATGGGAACTATTATCACTATGGATAGCTCCCGGGCAAGGCGGGAGAAGGCATCTGTGGAAGGGCCGGGAATGGTTTCCGCCAGATGCTGAAAATCCCCTTGGTCCATCTGGGGAAAGTAAAGGGTGCGGTACAGCTCCGGCAGGCAGATGATCTGTGCTCCTCTCTCTGCTGCCGATCTCACCTTTTTCATAGCCAGTTTCATATTCAGATCCGGATCACTGGAGGGTGAGGTCTGAATTAATCCCACAATCACTATTCTTTCAGCCATGCAAGTCCCCTGCGAAGACTGCATCCATTTGGTTGATAAATTTTCTCTAAACCGTTTTAGCTCAGGGATGATTTATCATGCATATCAATTGCTACAGACGACGAAGCACTTATGGATTGCAGGCTCTATCTCTAGCCAAATTGATATTGATCTCAGATTAAAAAGCCCTTTTATGCATTGATATAGGTCTATTCGCCGAATATGCAATGCTGACCGGCTGATTGGTGCCTCATGCGCGACCTGTCCTTATCTGGAAAAAGCGATCAGCAGTCGATTAAATCCCAATTAAAGCCGTCATCTGATGATGCGGCAGAAAATGGCCGACATCCGATCTCAGATCCCATGCCCAGCAATATTTCATACTTGATTTAAAAACATCTTACTTTTTTATTTTAGAGTCCATAGATAAGTAAAAGTATTATGCAGCTGAGACGACTATTTTGCTACAATAATTGACTTTATTTCTTAGAAAAATCCACCATTAAGTTCTGAAATTGACTTTAGTAAAGAATATATAGCTAAATTAGCAAAGAAAACTTGATAAGGAGGTGAAAGCCTATGTGTTGCCATACCACAGATAAGCATGCCCATCCTCATGATCACAACGGGAAAGTGCACGAGCACGAGCATATCCACGATGCAGAGCATCACAGCCACCCTCATAAATGCTGCCACGGACACTAGATTCTAAAGGATTTGCGGCTGGGCCGAAAGGTCCATGATCCATTTTTCCCATTACATATCTGGGTCCGGAACCTTTCCCCCACCAGGACATTGGAATGATATCGCCTGCGATCTCATAATCGAGCATAATCTGGACGAGCTTGAATCGGCACGCACCCTGGCGGTGCTGAACATCGCTCTCATGGATGCAGGCATAAGCTGCTGGGATACCAAGTACCATTACTGTTGCTTCGCCCTTGGTTGGCCGATCCGGAGATCTCCACGCCTATCGGCAAGCCGCCTTTTCTTTCCTATACCCCGGGGCATGCAACCTTTTCCGGTGCAGCTTCGACGGTCCTGGCCTGCATATTTCCCTGCCCAAAAAGATCGCCTCCTGTCCATGGCCGATGAAGCGGCACTCTCGCGCCTCTACGGAGGAATTCATTACCGATTCGATAACGACAAAGGTCTCGAATCTGGCCGGATGATTGGAAGGGTGGCCATTAAGATGGTGATGAATGAAGACTGCAACGATTGAACATTTGAGCTGAGGACACTGTTTTCAAGAGACTATTCCGTAACGATGAAGGCAGCCTCCCATGCCTGATACTATCATCGGTTCTGCTTCTCCGCCACTAGATCCTCGAACTCCCTGGTGGCATCGATCTCCTCCAGCTCCCTCTTCTCGATCAATGCCGTCTCCTCGATGCACTCGATCTTGGTCTCCCCATCCACAATGACCACCGACTTGGCCCTGGCCACGGCAGAGAGGCTGCTCATGAGCCGGGCCCTTTTGAGCATGCCGGATGAGAATTTGCTTACTCCGGTCAGAACCACTAGATCCCGGTTTCTGGTTATGGCATTGAAGGGGGCCTGGGCTGTCGGAACTACCTCAAAGCCTATGTCCAGGAGCAGCCGCAGGATATCGTCCGTCACCAGCCCCTTATCCGCAACCGATGGGCCGACATGGAATGGGTCCACGGGCTGGATCAGCTCCTGCTGGAAGATCTCCTCCAGCTTGAGGGCCACGTCCACGGAGGTGTCCATATCCTCGACCTCGTACTTGCTGATGGTACGACGGGATACGCCGATCTCCGAGGCCAGGGCGCCCAGGGATATGCCCCTCTCCAGGCGCATCTCCCTCATCCTGGCCCCATTGATGCGCACATAAAGCCCNNATGGGGCTGGCCAAGAGGTGCATGGCCAGGCGGCGCACCTCGGTAGCCGTCTGCTCGTTCAGGCCGTCGATATTGGTGAGTATCTTGAGCAAGAGGAAGAGATCACCCTTTCGAGCGGCAAGGTCAAAGCTCCTGGGACGGAGATAGCAGCGATCAGATGTGCTGAATCCGGCCTGCCTTAGAACCTCCTCCACCTGCTCGGCGAGAAGTTCTTTATCCATCATTATATATCTCGGTTTGACCGCTATTTAAGGTTGACCATGTTCATTGGAATTGATGATACCGATTCTGAAAGAGGGCTGTGCACCACCTATCTGGCCGCAGTGCTAATGGAGAGGCTGCAGCCGCTGGGAAAGATGGTGGGCTGGCCCCGGCTGATTCGGCTCAATCCCTGCGCCCGGTTTAAGACCAGGGGCAATGCCGCCCTGGCCTTCCAGATCGAGAGCCAGCGGGTCGATGAGGTGAGGGATACAGCTCTGAAAACCCTTCTCCAGCTATCCGATTTCTCCGGAGCCAATACCAATCCCGGCCTGGTCATAGCCGATGAAGTGACGGAGAAGATGAACTCTTTCTACCGCCGGGCGGTCACAGAGATCCTGGAGATATCTGATGCCAGAAGGCTCTTGGACCGGGAGGGAGTCTGGTACCGGGGCTTCAAGAAGGGGCGGGGGCTGATAGGTGCCCTGGCTGCAGTGGGATCCGATCTGCCCGATTTCACTTATGAGCTGATCGCCTATCGGGAAAGGCAGCGCTGGGGCAGCCCGCGCCGGATCGATACGGCCTCGGTCTGGAGGGCAGATGCTCTCACCTACCCCCGCACCTGGGATACTGTGGACCATTACAGCAGTCGCATCGTATTTGCCCCCCACTCAGGCGATCCGGTCCTCTTCGGAATCCGGGGCTCAGATCCCCAGGCAATTCTAGAGGCCTTTCAATGCATACAGTCCGAGCCAGTTGAGCGAAGCGTCCTCTTCCAGACCAATCAGGGAACCGATGCCCACATCCTTAGCAGCAGCATCGAGGGGGTGCAGGATAGCCAAAGTTACTGCCTGCGAGGAACCGTGGCGGAGCCTGCCCGATCCATCGCCGGAGGCCATGTTTTCTTTCCCCTGGAGAGCGGCGGCGCCCGGATCCAATGTGCCGCCTTCGAGCCCACCAAGTCCTTCCGCTCCACCATCCGGGATCTTGCACCTGGTGACGAGATAGAGGTTTACGGATCGGTGCGGGATGGCGCCCTCAACCTGGAGAAGATCAATATCATCTGCCTATCCGAGAGAAAAAGCATCTCTGCACCGCTCTGCCCCCAGTGCAGCAAAAGGATGGAGTCCGCTGGCCGAGGCCAGGGCTACCGCTGCCGGCGTTGTAAGACCCGGGCAGAGGGAGCCGTGAGCCAGATCTCGCCCTGCTCCCTGGAGCCGGGGTACTATGAGGTCCCGCCCTGTGCCAGAAGGCATCTTTCCAAGCCTCTGGTGAGGATGGCTGGGGAGAAGGTGCACCCCTCCAGGTAGCAGAGCAGTTTCAGGCTTAAAAAAGAGAGATGATGGCACAGCCATCCTTTTTGAGAGGGATTTATTTCTTGAAAGCGCCTTCCAGAGGCGGGACGACCTGCTTTTTGCGGGAGAGGCACTTCTCCTTGTAGATAGAGTTATTGGCCAGCTTTCCACCAAAGGCCTTCTCAAAGCCCGCTGCAGCAGCGTCGTTTCCTACGAATAAGAGATCGCTGGCCTCCTTCATCACATCGGTGAGCATGAGCACCACCATATCCAGCTTCTCCGCCTCCTTCATCTTGTTCATCTCATCGAGGATGGCCGCCCTCTTGGGTGCCAGATCAGCCAGATCCATGACCTCCACCTGGCCCACGCCGGACTTGGTTCCGGAGAAGTCGAACTTCTTGAAGTCGCCCATGAGGATCTCCTTGGCGGACTTGGCGGACATATTGCTCTTGGCCTTTAGAAGCTCCATGCCGAAGGACATGGGATCCACCGCGGCGATCTTGGCCAGCTTTTCCACCGAGGCCTTGTCGCGGGGGGTGCAGGTGGGGGACTTGAAGAGCACAGTATCGGAGAGTATGGCAGACATCATCAGCCCGGCCATCTCCCGGCTGATGGCAATGCCATTCTGCTCATAGAGGTTCGCGATGATGCCGCCGGTAGCGCCCACCGGCTCATTGAGGAAGAATATGGGCTTGCCTGTGGCTATGCCGCCGATCTTGTGGTGGTCCACGATCTCCACAATGTTCTCCGGATTGAGCTTGTCCACAGCCTGGGCCATCTCATTGTGATCTACCAGTATGACCTGCTTGTCTGTGGCATCGGTCAGCGTCTCGGGGTAGGGGACCTTGAAGTAGTCCAGCAAAAACTTGGTCTCGCCATTGAGGTCACCAGCCGCCGCCGGCACGGCCTCTTTCATGCCCAGGGCATTCTTGAGATTGGCATAGGTTATTGCAGATGTTACGGAGTCGGTATCAGGGCTCTTGTGCCCAACCACATAGATCTTGTCGGTCAAATGAAGCACCTCAGCATTGTTAATGTACGACTTCGACTTAAAGCTTACT
>MTKX01004694.1_pt4 | contig 14061 bp, 15 predicted proteins | sample 1042771 | NCBI WGS metagenome assembly MTKX01 (sample SAMN06212183, study PRJNA360534) | anaerobic digester metagenome | biome: Wastewater treatment plant; material: sludge; isolation source: anaerobic digester fed with sludge from wastewater treatment plant | place: Denmark: WWTP Randers ... | reverse complement strand
CCGAACCGTATGAAGCAGGAAAAATCGATGGAGCCAATACTTGGCAAGTTTTAACCAGGATCACACTGCCGCTTTTAAAGCCGGTTATTTTAGTTGCAGTTTTACTTCGTACCATCGATGCTTTTAAATGGTTTGATACCATATATATCATGACTAATGGAGGGCCGGGTATCGCAACTGAAACCGCCAGTATCTATTCATACCTTATCTCGTTTAATTTCTTTAACATTGGGAAAGGATCGGCTTTTTCGATAATCATGATCATTTTAGTCAATATTTTTTGCCTAATTTATACCAAGATTATTCCCGAAAAGGAGATGGCATAAAAATGAAGAAAAACAAGTGGATAATTTATATCCTCATCGGGGTACTCCTGGTCTTTTTTCTATTTCCAGTTTATTGGATTATTACCATGTCTCTCAAAACTCGAATTCAAGCCATCAGCATCCCGCCGGTCTGGTTTTTTAAACCACTGCTGAGTAATTATGGGAAAGTGCTTTTTGAGAGCGCCTTTCCTCGGAACTTTTTTAATAGTTTTATAATCAGTATTGTCACAGTTTTTTTATCGGTAATATTAGGAACCCCAGCCGCTTATGCCTTGTCTCGCTATAATTTTCGACGGAAGGGAGACCTTATGTTTTGGATTCTCAGCACTCGGTTTGCTCCTCCCATTGCAGTTATTATTCCTTTTTTTCTCCTTTTCCGTGATTTAAAAATGCTCGATTCCCACATCACTTTAATCATTGTTTATCTCACCTTTAATCTTTCTTTTGTAATTTGGTTGATGAGAGGATTTTTTAATGAAGTTCCTCAAGAGTTAGAGGAAGCAGCCTTGGTAGACGGGACAACCGATTTAGGTGCTTTTGTTCGCATTGCTTTCCCTTTGGCTGCTCCAGGGATTGTAGCTTCAACAATTCTTTCTTTTTTGTTTTCCTGGAATGAGTTCTTTTTTGCTCTTATTCTAACCAGAAAGGTTGCTCAAACTCTGCCAGTTGCCATATCTGGATATATTGGATTTATGGGAATTGAATGGGAAAATATGTCAGCTGCAGCGGTCATGGCATCACTGCCGATTTTAGTATTAGCGATGATCGTACAAAAGTATTTGGTTCGTGGATTAACATTAGGAGCTATTTAATAATGTTAAGGAGATTTTCATGATAAATCGAAACGAATCCCGTAGTAAAAATATTCAATTTCTAATGGATTATGTTAAAAATCAATATGGGAGCAAAGATAATCAGCTTCGTCAAAATAATTGGGTCTCTTTTGCAGGTTTACCGGGGATATTTGTTCGGCACCTTCCCAAAAAAGACTTGGACAATGTCCCTTTTATTGCTGATCTTGATCGTGAAATGTGGGCATCGATTTTCCAGATGGACTTAAACGAGGTTTATACTGATCCCGATGCTTACCTAGAATTTGAATTGAGGAAAAAGGTTTATGCCTACCAAAATTTTTTTGATGATAATCCTTTAACCGATGCCATAACTATGTGGTTTGGTGTAGGATATTGCGAAAGCCTCCTTGGCATTCCACAGGAACCTGCTCAATCTGGACATGAGCCTTGGGTTGGGAAGATTTCTATTATCAAGGAAAAGGCTGACCTCGATAAAATTCCCATTCCAGATTTTTATAATTTTGCCTCAGCAAAACTAGTCCATATTTTTTATGCCCGTATAATGGAACAGGTAGGCGAGGATTTTAAGGTTATTTTTCCCGAATGGGATTTTGGACCTTTTGGTATTGCCACTCACCTAAGAGGTATGGAAAATCTTTCCATAGATTTTATTGATGATCCGGTTTTTGTGCATAAATTAATGAAATTTTTANNGTCATTAGAAAGAGCGAAATTTTTAGGAGTTGCCCCTCAACCCTTATATATTGCCAATGATGATGTCAATGTTCCAATTATCTCTCCCAAGGCTTACCGCGAATTTATACTCCCTTATGAAAAAGAAATAAGCCTATTTCATGGAGGGATTGATTATTGGCATAGCTGCGGTCGGATTGATCCAGTTTTAAAAGATATTATGGAGATCCCTTCCTTAAAGATGGTTCACATTAGCCCCTGGACCGATATAGAAAAAGCTGTGTCAGTTGCCAATCATGATATCATTTTGGAAATTGTGCTCAATCCGGTTGATGATGTGGAAAAAGCAACCTCTCAAGAGATGAAGGAGAAACTGAGAAGGATAAAAGATTGCTGTCAGGGTCTTCATTACACTGTTCGTGCTGACGCTTTTCAAATTGTCAGCACTCTTGAAAACGACTTGAAACAGATCAAGCAATGGATTGAAATCGCTCGAGAAGAATTATCCTATAAATAGGTAAAATTGCCCCAGTATGGTGTATGAAATTGAATAAAAAATCGAAATGTTTTGTTTACCCTCTCCCGCCAAGGGGAGAGAATATTGTATATCCCCAATTTTTCAGGAATAATTACCTCTGGCTCATTATAAGCTTCTTGTAGCATTCAAGAGAAAGACAGGAATAAATATAAAATAATGTTAAGATATTTGATAACAATGAAATAAATTAAAAAATTATCTACAATTGGGAGGTGACAGGATTGACCTCACGAGAAAGAGTGCTGGCTGCAATCAATCATAAAGAACCAGATCGGGTCGCAGTTGATTTTGGTGGTCATCGATCCAGCGGTATTATGGCAATTGCCTATGCCCGTTTAAAAAAGTATTTAGGAATTACCAGCGGGGATATCTATGTTTACGACATTCCTCAGCAATTAGCTGTTGTCGAGCCAGAAGTGTTAGATCACTTTCATATAGATGTCATTGAATTAGGACGTGGTTTTGGTTTGGAAAAAGAGTACTGGAAAGAGTGGGAACTTCCCGATGGAACCCCTTGCAAAATTCCAGTCCATATCAATTTGGTTAAGGAAAATGGTGATTGGTATGCCTGCTCTGATGATGGAACTCGAATTGCTACTCAACCGAAAGGTTCGCTTTATTTTGATCAATTATATTTCCCCTTGCTTGGGGTAAAGGACCTAAAATCAATCGATTTTGACGCAGCATTTGAAAAATCAATGTGGAATAAGTTATCGAATCCACCTGCTCCTTTGGGATATGATTCAGAAGGTTTGCAGAAATTGAAAGAAGGAGCCAAGAAACTTCGCGAAACGACTGATCGAGCAATCGTTGGTCTTTTTGGTGGAAACCTTCATGAAATCCCTCAGTTTCTTTTCCGTGCAGACAATTGGTTTATGATGTTAGCATCGGAGCCAGAAAAAACCCATCACTTTTTAGATCAATTGGTTGAATACCATTTAAACAACTTAGAAAAGTACCTTTCAGCCGTTGGTGAATATATTGATGTTATCCAATTTGGGGATGATTTAGGGATGCAAACCGGTCCCCAAATTTCTAAAAAGATGTATGATACCTTTCTTAAACCTCGTCATAGTATTCTTTGGAACCAGGCGAAAAAGTTAGCCAAGGTAAAGGTTATGCTTCATTGTTGTGGTGGAGTTTATCCTCTTATGCCGAGTTTTATTGAAGCAGGATTAGACATTATTAATCCGGTACAAACCACTTGTAAGGACATGGAAGCCGAGCGACTAAAAAGGGAATTTGGAAAGGATATGGTTTTTTGGGGAGGGGGATGTAATACACGAGATGTTTTAGGAGTTGGCACTCCTCAACAAATAGCTGAAGATGTTCGAGAAAGAGTGAGAATTCTTGCACCCGGGGGCGGTTTTGTATTTCAACAGATCCACAACATAATGGCCAATGTCCCGCCAGAAAATATTGAAGCAATGTTTCAGGCTATTCATACCGCTTAAAAAAATTGGGTTAAAAAAGAGACGGAATAGTATCTCTACCGTCTCTTTTTTAAATTTTTATCGTAATAACTCTTCATCGGTTGCCGATAGGATAATTTCTTCTCTTTCATAGAAGTAATCGGCAGTTTGCCCAACCAACTCATCTAAACTCTTCGGATCTGGTTTTCCCCACATAGCAGGATAGGGGTCTCCACCGGGTCCTAACGGTTCAGGAGTAACAAAGCAGGATTCATTGTTATATCCAATACAGTAGAGAGCCATAATAAAAATATCAACATCAAGGAAACCTTTTCCCAGTGCTCCTCTTTGAGTATCAGCGGTGTGGAGGTTGGTTAGATAGTTACCGTATTCAATGATGGTGGTTCCGATATGATCCTCGCCAACTAACATGTGATAAAGGTCGCCTCCAATATGTTGAACACCAGGATGGTTAATGTAATCGATGAGAGCTTTCGCCTCTTTGAAAGTGTGGCAAAAACTCACCTCCGCAGCTCGAACTGGCTCTATTGCAGCTCGGATTCCATGCTTTTGAAAATCATCAGCTAGAATACGGATGGCATCACCCGCTCGGTAAAATTCACTATCATCGTACTTTTGAGGTCGACCAACTGCTCCAGGCGCGAATAGAATATATTTTCCGCCCATTTCGGCGCAAAATTCTATATGCCGGTGAAAGTAGTCGATTGATCTCTGAGTAATATGAGGTTTGTTGCTGGAAAGCTCTGAATCAGGAGAAACCATACCACAGATTCCTCCAACTTTGATCCCGTAATCATCTAAAATTGGACGTATTTCTTTGGCTTTATAGCCTAAATCAGGTCCATACTTGTTTCCGTGTAATTCAACATAGTGGATATTATGCTTTGCCAATCGGGCACAAGAGGTTTCAAAAGATTCAATGCCAAATCCCCAATTACTCCAGGATAAATTCAAACGATTTTTCCAGTTGCTTTTTTTCCGTATTTCGAGAAATTTTTGAATAACTAAGTTGTCCTTTATTTGGAAATTTTGGAGCTTCATTCAACCACCACCTTTATTCAATTTAATAAATTTTAACCGAAACCAATAGAAAAGTTTACTTTTATTTATTTTCCACCTGCATATGTTGTTTAATTCAACAATAAGGGTCATAATATACTCTTTTTTGTCATGAATTGGTAAAATAATTAAAATTATTGAAAAAGAAACAAAAAGTAGTTTTTCCAAACCTTTCGACAGAATATTTATCAATAATTTTTCAAAAATTAACAAATTAAATTGTATATATTTTGCCTCAAAAGAAAGGGAGGGTTTACAGATTTGAAAGCAAAATTAGTTCCTCTTTATCTTAAATCAAGCCCCGATGAGAAGTTTTATCAGCAAACGAGCAATTTGAAAACACTCTTTAAAGAGGAGATTGATTTGTTAAATCCTATTCCGCTGGGAGAAAAACTTCCCGAAGCTGATGCAGTGATTTTCCCACAAATATTAGGAGAAGCCTATTGGAAAATTGATGATTTCTATAATATTAAACTCCCGATTTTAGTTATAACCTCGGAGTTTGGTACAGTTTCTATGTGGGACTGGGAAGTGGTGAGTTATTTAAAAATGAAAGGCCTTGAAGTATTTGCTCCTTATAATATTGAAATGTCCAAAAAAATCCTCAAATGCTTAGCCCTAAAAAGAGAAATGAAAACGACCAAATTTCTTATTTTTCAGGAAAATCCCGGAAAGGGCATGCAAGCCAGTATATTTAAGCGTTTTTATTGGTGGGAGAAGGAATGTACTGAGCAAATCAACCGAAAATTTGGTATTGGAATAATACGAAAAAGCCTTAAACAATTAGCAGAAGAAGTTAAGAAAATACCTGAAGAAGAAGTTGCCAAGATTGAAAATAATTTGATTATACCTATTGATAATGTAACGGGTCGGGCTCTTGGAAATGCACTCAAACTCTATCTTGCTGTTAAAAAAGAAATTGACTGGGATGCGACGATCAAAGGAATTGGGACGAACTGCTTAAATGAATCTTATTATTTTAACACCACTCCCTGTTTGGCGTGGGATTTGTTGTTTCAAGAAAAGGGAATCATGTGGGCTTGTGAAGCCGATACCTTATCCTTACTCACCCAACACATCCTTTATAATATACTAGAAACCCCAATCATGATGAGTAATGTTTATCCATTTTTGATGGGAATGGCTGCCTTAAAACACGAAAAGATTGATTCTTTCCCTGAGATTCAAAACCCCGATGATCATCTCTTAGTCGCTCATTGTGGATATTTTGGATTAATTCCACGTTCTTTTTCTAATCAATGGAAATTAAAACCAAGAGTTCTTGAAATTGTTCATGAAGATGCAACTGCCATTGATGGGAGATTTCCCGAAGGGAAGGTAACCCTTGCAAAAATTGATTCGTCGCTTTCTTCTTTATTGGTAGTAGAAGGACATTTGGAGAAGTATGTTCAATTTCCTGGTTCCGATTGTCGAAATGGTGCTTTGATTCGAGTTCCCGATGGTCACTTTTTGATGAATAAACTTTATTCTCATCATAATTGTATATTAATCGGACATCATAAAATTGACTTAGAAGTAATCGCCTCAGTAATCGGGTTGGATATTGAGGTGTTGTCTTAAAATAAAGAAAAATTATAAATAAGTTTTTGTGGATAGGGAGATTTATTTCATGAAAATCAAGTCGGCTGAAAGCGGCAAGATGATTGAAATATAATGAGGATAGATCATATTTTCTTTATTTCTATATATAGAAAAGGCAAATGGAAAGAAACTTAAAGGTGATCATTCTTGACTATGGGAAAGCACTATAATATCATGTTAAGTGGTATTAACCACTTAACCTATTTCATCCCTCTTGGAGGAGTAATATAAAGTGTCAACCTTAAATCGTAAAACCCCCATACCTCTCTATTATCAATTAATAGAAATGATTCGTAAAGATATTGAAACCGGTGTTTTAAAACCAGGAGACATTATTCCTTCGGAAAGGGAATTGTCAGAGAGATATCAAATCAGCCGGCCTACCGTCCGCCAGGCTATAAAAGAATTAGCTTATGAAGGTCTCCTCAATCGCGAAAAAGGAAGGGGGACCTTTGTTTCCCGCCCCAAGTTTAATTACGGTTTCATTCAACAGTTTTCAACTTTTTATGACGACATGGCAGAGAAAGGTTATCAAGTTCACACCAAAGTTTTGAACATTGAAGTGAGAAATGACCTTCCTAATATTGGGAAAATTTTAACCATTGCTGAAAATGATCCTATTATCTGCATTCAAAGGATGCGCTATGTTGAAGGGGAGCCAATTGTCAAAGTTTCTAACTTTATTCCCTTATCTCTCTGCCCTGATCTTATTCATGAAGACCTTACCGATAAGTCGCTCTACCGAACTCTCTTTGAAAAATACCACCTTCGGGCCTTTCGAGCCGAGATAACTTTAGAAGCAACAGTAGCTGATGACCTTGATTCGAAAGTTCTGGAAATTCCCGAAGGAGCTCCGGTAATATTCATGAAAAACATCACTTATACTCCAGAAAATACCATTATGGATTACTTTCAATCCCGTTTTCGGGGTGATAAAGGAAAAATTAAAGTCGAAGTATTTTCTAAATAATTTTTCCTTATAAAAGGAAAAATATAATAGGATAGACCTTCATGCTACATAGCAGTACCAGAGGAGGATGAAAACCTAAGATTCGACATACCATAGCATACTGCTACATTAAATGAAGATCGGGCGCAATAAATTGCGCACCTACATTTTTTAAATTCTTTGGTAGGGGCTTGATTTATCATGCCCGTAGGTTTTCAGGATAGAACCTCATACCACTATGGTAGCATGAGAAGACAATGAAAATATTTAAATACTTATTCAGAGATCAATCTTCCCCTTTAGCAAAGGGGGTAAGAGGGGGATTTGAATTTATTGGTAACCAATCGAATCCCTCTATATATACTTTTATCCAAAAGAAGAAAATAATAACGATTGAGCATAAGGGATTGCCATGTCACTAAGTTCTTAGTAATGACGAATAAAGAATTCTCCTCCTACGGAGGAGTATCATGTAGTAGCGGAATGGGCCAGGATTTATCAAGCTCGAGGGTTATAGAATGTGTCAAGAAAATTAAAAAAGATGAGATTCTCACTTCGCACAATACGCTCCTCAGAATGGCGGAGCGGATGGATGAAAACCTTGGGCTCTCAAAGAGCAAGGACTCCGGATGTAAAAAAAAAGATAATCACGGAGTTACAGAATAGAAAATAATCAAGAAAAATCATTGAAGAAAGAGAGGTATGAAACTTGGATAAAGTCAGATTTGTTTTGGTTGGAGCCGGAAGGGCAGGAATGGTTCATGGTCGGAATTTAACGAACTATATTCCAGAAGCTGAATTGGTAGCAATAGTTGATATTGATGAAAGTAGGGCAAGACAATCGGCAGAAGAAGTTGGAGTAAAAAAATACTCAACCAGCCTCGATGATATATTAAAAAAAGAAAATATCGATGCAGTATGTATTGGGTCGTTGACTTTTACTCATCGAGAAATCGTTGAAAAAGCTACTGCAGCAGGGAAGCATGTTTTTTCTGAAAAACCTTTGGCACAAAACCTTGAAGAAGCCAAAAAGATTAAAGAGGTCGTTAATAAAACTGGGATAAAATTTCAAATCGGTTTTATGAGGCGATACGATCCGGCCATACGAAAAGCCTATCAAATGGTTCAAGATGGAATTATTGGAGATTTGGTGGTGATTAAATCGACCGGTCGAGGACCAGGGCTTCCTCCGGCCTGGATTTGGGATCGATCAAAGAGTGGTGGAATGTTGGCCGAAGTTTCTGCTCACGATATTGATTCGGTTTTATGGTTTACCGGAAAAAAACCGGAAAGAATTTACATGGAAGCAAAAAATTTTAAATCACCCCAAGCCAGCGAGAAATTTCCTGATTTTTATGACCATTATATTGTGACTGTTACTTTCCAGGATGGTCCATTAGGATCAATTGATGGTGGTTGTCCGGTTGGATACGCTTACGATGGAAGGATGGAAATATTAGGTAACAAGGGCATGATAAGAATTGGAACCACCGAAGGGAATGGTCCGGTATTAATGACTTTGGATAAAAAAGCCATTTGTGACACCCATGATGCTTGGAGAAACCGTTTTAAAGAAGGTTATTTGGAAGAAATGAAATCGTTTATTCGATGTATACAGAAGGATGAAAAGCCGGAACCATCGGTGGTAGATGGTTTTCGGGCGGTGCAAGTGGTGGAATATGCCCACCGATCAATAAAACAACAAAAACCGATAAATTTTGATGGGGAGTGGTGAAAAATGACTTATTTGATTGGTTGTGACTTGGGAACAACGGCTACAAAAACAGCTCTTTTTAATGATAAGGGTGAATTGATAGTTGTTGAGAAGGTTGATTCCAATATAATTTATGGCGATGATCGGAGTGTTACCCAGGATCCTGATGAAATGTTTCAATCGGTTATACAATCGGTCAAGAAAGTTATGGAGAAGAGTGGTATTTCTCCGAACCAAGTTGCAGCAATAGCACTTGATGGTCAAATGGCAGGAATTATGGGAGTTGATGATCGGGGTGAAGCAGCGACCCCCTATGATTCTTGGTTAGATTTTCGTTCGGCAGATTATGCTGAAATGATGAAAAAGGAAGCAGAACAATTAGTTATTCGTCAGAGTGGCATGGGACCAAGTATCAATCACGGTCCAAAAATTTTATGGTGGAAACATGAAAGACCAGAAATTTATCGAAAGATTAAAAAATTCACCGTTCCTTCCAGTTGGATAACGCAAAAGTTAGCTGGGTTATCTGGTGAAGAAACTTATTTAGATTATACCAATTTGCACTTTACCTGTTTTGGAGACCTTCGCAATCTTCGTTGGGACAAAGAAATCCTTCAGATATTTGATGTTGAAGAGGATAAATTCCCTCGAATAGTTGATCCTTGTCTGCAAATTGGTAAGTTGCAACAACCATGGGCAAAAGAAATGGGGTTGTTAGCTGGGATTCCTCTGATAGCTGGTTGTGGTGATCAAGCAGCAAATGCCTTAGGAGCTGGAGTATCTGAACCAGGAATTGCTTTTGATGTTGCCGGGACTGCATCATGCTTTAGCTTGTTTGTCGATGAATACAATCCTGATGTAAAATATAAAGCCCTCATGTTAGCCCAATCTGTTTTAAAAGATTTTTATTATGTTATGGCTTATATTAACGGTGGTGGAATGGATTTAGAATGGGCAAAAAAAGAGCTCTTTCGGGAATGGGCTGATTCCCGNNGAAATAGAACAAAATGCACCAAAACCTTCGGGAGTTATATTTATTCCCCACTTACGAGGAAGAAATTTTCCCACCCAACCCTGGCTACGAGGAGTTTTTGCTGGTTTTAGCTGGGATCACCGGCGTGAAAATCTATACCGAGCGATATTGGAGGGCATAGCTTTTGAATATGCTTTTTACTTAAAAGTCATTCGAGAATTGATACCCAACCTTACTTTTAAAGAAGTTCGGGTGATTGGGGGAGGAGCAAAGTCTCCTCTTTGGAATAGGATTAAAGCGAGTATTTTAAAAGTACCCTATGTTGAATTAAATCGCCAAGAATATGCAGTATGGGGTGCAGCTTTAATCGCTGGTCATGCAGTCGGTGTATTTCAAGATTTGCAAAAAACTTCTCTCAATTCGGTTGAAAAGAAAAAAGTTCATTATCCAGATGAAAAATTATCAAAAGTCTATGAAAAATTTATCCCTTATTATTTGGAAACCATGGACAAAATGAATGAAGTTTTTGAAAAATATCGAGAGTTATTATGAAATGATTATAGAATCCGTTATCTTATCATATATACTCAGTTCTGAAAGGAAGGATTCTTATGAAACCTTATAATGTCGTAATCAATTTTGAATCGGGGACGCTAGACCCTGGTAAACGAATTATTCGCAAAGTCAGTGACGTAAAAAACATGTTTTATGATACTCAAGCCGCTGAAGAATTAATCCAAAAAGGCGATCCACTGGTTTATGAAGTGATTTATGCTGATGTACCCGAAGAGCAGGGGCACTTAGGCCACTGCACGACCATTATTTATCCGGGAAAAATCGGGAATGAATATTTCCTAACCAAAGGACATTATCATGAGAAACTCAGCACTGCCGAAATATACTTTTGTTTACGAGGGCAGGGGAGGTTGATCATGGAATCTACCGATGGTGATTGTGAAGTTTTAGAAATGTTTCCTGGTTCAGCTTCCTACATCCCCCCCAATTGGTCGCATCGGACCATGAATGTTGGAAACGAGCTGTTAGTCTTTTATTGTATTTTCCCTGCCGATGCTGGTCATGATTACGCCACTATTGAAGAACAAGGTTATCCGAAATTGGTCGTTGAAATTGATGGGAAGGTTACAGTTATCGACAACCCAAAACGTAAAAATAAATAAGGGGGAATTGGATTGAAATTACCTGATAAGGCTACACAACCCACCATGTATTTTATCGGTGTTACCACTGAAAAGTCTTCCATCATGAAGCTTTTCCCCTTGTGGGCAAAAGAGTTGGGTTTAGATGGAACCGTTCTAAAAGGAATTGATATTACCATACATGCACCGGAAGATGATTACCGGAAAGCACTTTCCTTTATAAAAGACGACCCTCTTTCTTTAGGAGCATTGGTAACCACCCACAAAATTGATATGTATAATGCCTGCAAGGATTTATTTGATTTTCNNTTGACCCCTATTCTCAGGCCTTTGGAGAGCTTTCCTCAATTTCTAAAAAAGATGGTCGATTAGTAGGACATGCCAAAGATCCAATATCGAGTGGCTTAGCATTAGAAGCTTTTGTGCCGAAAAATTTTTGGCATGACCACAGTGGTGAGGTGTTCATCATGGGTGCTGGAGGAAGTGCCCGAGCGATGGCCGCCTATCTATTTGATCAAAATAAAGGATTAAATGTCCCATCAAAAATGTACGTCGCCAACCGAAGTACCCCGCGATTGGAATCGATGAAAGAAATTATGAAAAAGCTCTGTCCGAAGGCACCTATTGAATACCATCATTGTCCGGATGTAGCTATCAACGATACCATTTTAAAAGATATGAAACCCTTTTCTCTCATCGTCAATGCAACTGGCTTAGGAAAAGATCGACCAGGATCACCGCTTTCTAATCAATGCGAATTTCCTCAAAATAGCTTAGTATGGGAGATTAATTATCGAGGCGATCTCCTCTTTATGCACCAGGCGCTCCATCAAAAAGAAAAGAAAAATCTGACGGTTGAAGATGGATGGATATACTTTATTCATGGGTGGACCCAAGTGATTGCTGAGGTTTTTCATATCGATATTACTGAGGATCTTTTCCGTCGTATTGAAAGTATGTCCAATAGTTTTCGTTTCTGAATTTGAACCAAAAAGTCATTAAATAATGTGGAATATTTAAAAATACTTCCTTGAAAGCCAATTTATGGACTTGATAAATAAAGTCCTTACCAAAGATTTAAAAGCTGCAGGGGTGTAATGTAATGCGCCTGATTAATGTAGTGACAAGCTCTGCCACATCGAATTTGGATTTTCATCCTCATCTGGTGCTGCTAGGCAGCATGAAGGTCTATCCTGAAAATGCTGAAAACAATGAAAAGTGATCAAACAAAAATGAGAAAGAATAAATCTAACAATTCCCTTCCTTGGAGGGGTGGCGCTTACGGCGGGGAGGGCGCCTTTATTTTTTAATTTTTTTATTGCTTATCCTTNNATGACGGATTTGGAATGGGCATGATCAATTAAGCCCCTACAAAAGAATTAAAAAAAGTTGGGGCATAATTTATTATGCCCGATTAAGGTAGCGACATGCCATGACATGTCAAATCTTGGATTTTCATTTTCATCTATGGCAAGAGATGACATAAGTATCTATTGAGGAAAGAAGGGCTTGAGTGCAGGGTATAAAGAACGATAGGTTTGATATCTCTCTCGATAAACCGGAAACCATTGATCTTGAGGATTGACCGGTGAATCATAGCGGATCATTTGCTCAACCGCTTCGTTAAAGCTGTTAAAATGACCACTCCCTACCATAGCCAATATGGCTGCACCAGTAGCGGCTTCCTCCTTTACTTTGGTGGTTTGAAGGGGATGTTCAAGGAAAGAAGAAAGAATCGATCTCCACAACCGGCTTTTAGCACCACCGCCAGCAAAGATGAATTTCTTCCCCTGAATACCCAGTTCTTCAAAAATACTGACTGAGTCTTTGATTGCCATACTTACTCCCTCCATAATAGCTCGAACCATATCTCCTCGCTGATGGGTAAGGTGGAGATTGATAAAAGCACCACGAGCCAATGAATCGCGGTGAGGGGTTCTTTCACCAATTAAATAAGGGAGAAATATCAAGCCATTGGTTCCAGCTATTCCCCAAGCAGCTTCTTCATCCAGTGTTGAATAATCGAAGGTGTGATGATTATTGTCAAGAACTGATTTTTTAAACCAGCTTAAAGAGAGTCCAGCACAAAGCGACGCTCCCAATAAATGCCAGGTTTGAGGTACTGCGTGGCAAAAAGTATGAATTCTTAATAAGCTGTCAACAATAGGTTTTTGGATAGCAGTAAAAACCTGCCCACCAGTACCGATTGTGATGAGGACTTCTCCTTCGTTGATAATCCCATTTCCCAATGCTGCACAATGTTGATCGCCGGCTCCGGCTATTACGAAAGCATCTCCCGTGATTCCCAGTTCTTTTTGAACTGATGGTGATACTTGTCCGATAATTTGGGCTGATTCGTAAATGGGAGGGAATAAGGATGACTTTAAATCAAGTTCTTTTATAATTTCTTCCGACCAGTTTCTCTGGTTGATATCAAAGAGAAGGGTAGAGGCAGCATCGGCGACATCCGATGATGGCGGGAGCCCTAATTTGATTTTAAGATAGTCCTTTGGCAACATAATCCAACGAGTTTTATTGTAAAGATCAGGATGATTGTTTTTGATCCAACACAAAGAAGCACCCATAAAACCAGTAGCTATATCGCTTCCGGCGATAGGGGCTAAACGGGACCTTAATTTTTCTCGTATGAAGTGTACTTCCTTTTCGCTTCTTTGATCTGCCCAGATGATAGCTGGACAAACGGATTTATAATTGTTATCCAACATAACTAAACCGTGCATTTGGCCTGAAAAACTTATCGCCTTGATTTCTCGATTTGAAACTGAATAAAGGACTTCCTGTAATGCTGAAAAGGTTTGTTTC